>JAESGL010000071.1_pt1 | contig 188989 bp, 119 predicted proteins | sample 9269711 | NCBI WGS metagenome assembly JAESGL01 (sample SAMN14515918, study PRJNA621676) | algae metagenome | isolation source: Kastovskya adunca ATA6-11-RM4 and co-occurring heterotrophs from soil and... | place: Chile: Atacama Desert | collected 2011-06-27
TTATCAGCTATCATCTCCTTAAGCATTGTAAGGATTCGCAAGTTCTTTTTTTTATCTCCCCTTCCATTGCCTGCCCTGTTTTCTTCCTTATAATTTACATCTTTTTCCCTTAAGTTGACAGCATTGAACGGTCCGCCGGGGGCGCGTAGCCGCTGCGGGAATCTGGCATCTACAAGCATAGTAACCAGATTGCGTGCTTCGCTTCGCTGCGTTCGCAAAGACTGTACTGCTAATAAAAATGGCCTCTGGATTTCTCCAGAGGCCATTTTTATTAGAAAACTTAGCTTCTCAAAAGCCCGGGATGAATCATAGTTTGTTTATTATTGGTATTTTTTTTATAGCTAAAAATATAAATTTAAGCTTGATTATGCATAGCAAACGGATGCGATAACGATTAACATATAATAACAGGCTAAATGTTGAATGCTATGAATGAAAAAAGTTTGAAAATTATTACTTCCAGATAACGATCGCATATTTTAAATAGGAATGCCATTGAATGGCGGGAAGAAAATTTTAGCAGCTGCATCCTCTTTAGAATTAAAAAGCATTGCCTGTGCAAGGGGTGAATCGGCATAGCCACCAGCGTCAGCTGCTCATAGTTCGGAATAGGGCAGTAGCAGGGTAAATTTTCGTGTGGGTTCTGTTCATACATATCTGTTCAATGTTGCAGATGCAGGGCGGCAATAGGTCATTGCAGGGATAATCTCCTTAAAGAATATTAATTATGGCAATAGTCATAATTCTTGAAAGGATTTGGCTATTTTGGCTTAGGCTTATATACCGAATAAGCCAATCATATTCTGTTATCGCTAAGCCTGGATTTGTAATTGCATGCCCTACTGTAGCGGCAGCTTATTGGTGCTGTATGCTTTCTCCAGGTATTTAACACTATTATAATAGTTAGCATATCTCCGTTTATGCCACAGGAATATCTGCTTACCCATTTTCATAACATTATACAGACATTGAAGGAAGCACTGCCCCAGTGTTCTGCGGGCAGCATTATGTTGATGCTCTGCCTGCTTTTGTCTGGTGCAATACCGCATGCCCTTCAGCAGGCCGTTGCCCAGCAGCATGTTGGCGACAGTTTGCAGCTAAGGCTCAGGCAGGTAAATGGCGCACAAAAAATTGAAACACTTAAGGCTTTATCGCTGCACTGCAGGGCTGATTCTGTGCAACGGGCCATACACTATGCAAAAGAAGCCCTTGTGCTTGCACAGGCAATAGATTATCTGAAAGGGGAAGTAGAAAGCAGCTATATTTTAGGGGCAGCCCTACTTGCTGATGGCAATCATGCAGCAGCGCTGCTTAACCTGCAGCAGGGCCTGGAACGGGCTGAACAGTTAGACAACCCAACGCTGCTTGCCGAGGGCAATTATCAGCTTGGCCTTTATTATCAGCAGGTAAATCAGCTGCGATTCTCTTTAGAGTACTTCAACAAGGGTCTTGCCCTGGCCAAACAGCATAAGAACAAACACCAGATGGCTGCCTGTTATGCACAGCTGGGGTCTAATTATCATAGCCTTAGCCTTTACGAAACTGCCCTTGCAAATTTATTTAAGGCCTTGAGCATCCATGAAGAATTGCAGGATGTGAAGGAAATAGCCAGGGACTATAACTACATTGGCCGGCTGTACCAGTACACCAAAGATTACAGCGATGCTTTAAGCTATTTTAACAAATCCTTTCACCTCTATACCAGTCTTAAGGAAGAAAAGGGTCGCATGGCAGCCCTGCTGAACATAGGCGTGATTTACCAGAAAAGAAGTGTTTTTGATTCGGCCCTGCTCTATTACAAAATAGCTTTGCCCATAGCCGGACAGCTGGGCCAGAAGAGCGACGAAGCCAAGCTTACAGGCAACATTGGCAGCACATTGGTGCAGCAGGGCAGGCTGCAGCAGGGGCTTGAATGGCTGGAGCAGGCCCTGGCCATGAAGGAAAAAATTCAGGCCCACCGCAGTATTCTTCATACCCTTAACGATATTTCCGATGTAAAGCTTAAGCTTGATGATGCAGCCGGTGCCTGGCTTGCGGCCGAAAAGGTAGTGCGGTTGGCAAAGCAGTATGAAGATGGCAACCAGCTTCGCTACGGTTACCTGAACTTAGCCAAGAGTTATGAAAAGTTAAATGATTATGAAAAAGCCTATGACTATCTGCAGCAATATGATGCCATAAAAGACAGCCTTTTTGGTATTGATAAAGCCCAGCAGATCAATCAGCTGCAGATACAGTACGAAACCGAAAAGAAAGACAGGGCCATAGCCTCGCTGCAACAGGAGCGGGAAATGGAAGCCCTGAAGCAAAAAAACTTTTTTGCAGTGGGTGCCATTTTGCTGATTGCCGGGGCTTTACTGTACAACAGCCAGCGCCTGAAAACAAAAAAGCACCGGCAGCTCCTGGCAAAGGAGAAGGAAGTAGACCGGCTGAAATTAAACTTTTTTGCCAACATCTCGCATGAGTTTCGTACGCCCCTTACCCTTATATTGGGACCAATTGAAAGCATGCAGGCCCAGACCAGGGAGCCTTTTATGCGGCAGCAGCTTGGGTTTATGAAGGAGAGTGCGAGCCGCCTGCTGCGCCTGGTGAACCAGATACTGGACCTCTCGAAAGCAGAGGCGGGCCACCTGGTGCTGAAGCCTGAACCTGTAAACATACTGCCTGTGCTCAAAGGGATTACAGGTTCCTTTTCCTCAATGGCAGAAACGCGCCATATCCGCCTCCTGTTCCAGACAAAGCTGGAGGAGCAGGAGCTCTGCTGCGAGCAGGCCCATATTGAAACGGTGCTTATTAACCTGCTCTCCAATGCCTTTAAGTTTTCAGAAGCCGGCGGCCAGGTGTGTGTGCAGGTAGATGTGGTTTTTCTCCCTGATCCGAAATATCCCGATGGTGCCCTGGAGATTGTGGTGTCTGACAAAGGTGCCGGCATATCTGCAGAGCAGGTGGCGCATATTTTTGACCGCTTTTATCAGGCCGGCCATGCGGCTACCGGTTTTTTTGGCGGAACTGGTATAGGCCTTGCCCTCACCAAAGAGCTGGTTCAATTACATGGGGGGACTGTTGAAGTAAGCAGCGAATTAGGGCGCGGCACCACTATTACCGTCTGTATACCATTAGGGAAAGCACATTTTGGTGAGGAGCAGCTGGCAGAGGTGCAGTTGGGTGAAGAGGTGCCGGTACAGGAGGAAATATACCAAAGACTGCAGAAAGAGCTGGAACAGCAGTATTCGCCACATCCGGCAGCTGAGGGTGACTCCTCAAAAAAATTACCCATACTGCTCTTGGTTGAAGATAATGAGGATGTGCGGGTCTATATCAGAACCATTCTCTCTGCTGACTATACTATTGTAGAAGCAGTAAACGGAGAAGAAGGGCTGCTCCAGGCATACGAGCATATTCCCGACATCATCATCAGCGATGTAATGATGCCCAAAATGAACGGATATGAGGTGTGTCGCATGCTGAAGCAGGATGAAAGAACTTCTCATATCCCTGTTATCCTGTTAACAGCCAAGGCCTCTGTGCACAGCCGGATAGAAGGGCTTGAGACGAAGGCAGACCTGTACCTCAGCAAGCCTTTTGTGCCCAGGGAGCTACACCTGTGTCTCAAGAACCTGGTTCAGTCCAGAATACGTCTGCGGGAACGGTATCAGAAGCAGCTGGTACTAAAGCCCAGCGAGCTTGCCGTTAATTCAGTAGATGAGATGTTCCTGGAGCGCTTGATGCAGGTAATGGAAGTAAATTATGATAACGAGGAATTTACGGTTGAACAGCTTAGTCAGGAAATAGGCATAAGCAGATCGCAGCTGCACCGTAAGCTGGAGGCGCTCACAAACGAATCCTCAAGCCAGTTTATCAGAAAATTTCGTTTACAGCGGGCCATGGAGCTGCTGAAGAAGAACCATGCCTCCATCTCTGAAATTGCCTATATGGTAGGCTTTGGCAGCCCTTCCTATTTCAACAGGTGCTTTTTAAAGCAATATGGCGTTACGCCTTCTTCTGTACTGGGCGCTTAACTCCCTTTCTCTGCAACTGATGCTTTAGGTTTTATAAGGCAGGGAGCTGAACCAGCACTCCGCCAGCTGTTCATGCTATTTTCCTTTACCACCTTATGAAGCTCTGCAGGAAATAGTGCGAACGTACCCATGCACCTCTACAGATTTTCTATCCGGTATTTTTTTGTTGAGCTGGCAGAGGCAGTGATGCACTTCTGGAGATTTGCTGCAAAAGTTATTGCACTATTATTGCTCAACCCCCATTTTCCTGACATGGCTATTTTGCAAAAAAAAGTAAGGAGGCGAAGTTTGTCCATCAATTTTTCACCACTAAAATCACTGAAAACGGCCTTTGCAACATTTGTATTATTGTCTGCAACATATGTACTATGCGTTACATGTGCTTTTCCCGCACTTTTATTACAAGCTTTTAACAGGGCGTATTTCTGCAATCCAATCACTAGCTGATGAGCAGCTGCCAGGAGCCTCCTTATTTTCTCTGTCACTCATTTTTACTCTTTACCTATGAAAAAACCTCTACAAGTTAAACATGTCGGCAACATGCCCTGGCGAATTCCAGAGGCATGGATACTAGCCGAGAAATTGCGACGGCTGCTGCCAGTACAGCCCGTGCTGATTATTCTTACTGCAATAGCATGTATGCTCATCTCATTAACAGCACAGGCGCAGCGGGTAACCCCAGATATCAGCGCCAGTGTAAATTCCGGTGCATCAGATTATAGTGTTACGCTCAGCTGGCAGGGATTACCCTCGGGAGTTGACTGCGATGATGAGCGGAAAATGGATCTATATTCTGGTTGCGGAACCTTTGGTGGTTGTGGGTTTAATACAGGTGACCCTCATATCACCATAGCCAGTAAGGGAGATAATAGCAATTTCGAATTTGTTGTAGGGCCTGGAACCAGCCAGTACTATGCCATGCGCTACCACGAAACTTCATATTTTGGAGTTATACAGACTTGTCATAAATGGGCCTGGACACTGGCACATCATGCTACCACTACTGCCATTAAACAGCCCGTAAACGTTGCCGCATCAGATGAAGTTTCTTATGATTATATTGAGCTTAGCTGGGAAAAGGGGTCTAACATACCCGATTCTTATACAGTATGGAGAAATACCGGTATTATACTTGTACCAGAACCCTCGAAGCTATATTACAGGATTTACCGGGATGGGGGCACAAACCCTATTGCGACGGTAGAAGCCAATGGCAGTTCTATAACCTGGAGGGATAACAATCTACAGGCCAACGAAACTCATACCTATTCAATTTCAACCTATACCTCCAACTCGGTATGGAATACCAATGAGTCTGCTAAGGTTACCGTAACAGGAAAAACTAAAACATTTGCTCTTACAGCCTCCAATGCAGAGTATCATAACAGGGTAAAGCTCTCCTGGCCTGATCTGGCTTCTATTGCTCAGGACATTCGCATTGAGCGGCTAAACCCGGCAAGTAATGTGTATGAGGAGTTATCCATATTAAACAAAAATGCTACCTCCTACAATGATTATGACGGGGTACCTGGTTATAGCTATACCTATCGTTTAACACCCATTCACAGCACCAATACTTACGATTCTTATACCGCCCAAGGCCGTAAAAGGCCAAACGGCATTATTAAAGGAGAGGTGAAGTCTAAGGGGAATGCAGGTGTGGCAGGTGTTATTGTAACCGCCAGGGCCACTTTTATGGAAAATTCCACCTCCATCAGCAGAACCTATCGCGATACCACCGATGCATCAGGTTATTATGAAATAAAAGATGTTTATTATTATAAAGAGGCAAATTTTAAAATAACGCCTGCTAAAAATAATCATGCTTTTAGTCCGGATACGCTCAGCAGGAGTATATCAGAAAATGCCCCAACCATCAGTGGAGTTAATTTTACAGATACTACTGTATATACCATTTCCGGTACTATTTACATGCCGGGGAGTGCAGCGAACAGAAGTTGTCCTTTAAGAGGGGCGGAAATTTGGGTAAATGGCAGGTTTACCGGTGTTAAAACTGCTGCTGATGGTACCTATAGACTTCCTATTGAAGATGAAGGCGAGTATACCATCACCCCCAAATACAAGCACCATGCTTTTGCAGCAGTGATTGGGGGTACCAAAAGCTCACAAAACTACCGCCGCATCAACATTGCCAGCGATCTTTCTAATATTGATTTTGAGGATACACAAACCGATCGGCTTATTATCAAACTAGCAGGGGCCTGCGATAACCAGATCTCAAACACAGCTGTCTTCAGAATTGCGAGTGTTGAAAATGTGGGTTGCTTTAGTCGGGAAATAACGGTTACAGCAAACAATGATACGCCCATTGAATTGCCTGCGCAGGCTTATAGAGTTGAATTACTCTCTCTAGATCCTGTAAATACAAATGTGAAAGAATACTTCAGGCCAATGGTGATTGACTTAAGCGCCAGGGATACGCTTACCACCATCAGAAAAGATTCTACCATAGCAAGCATTACCCCTGCCGATACCACTGTTTTTGCCAATGGTACTACCAGGATTACCCCTGCCGATACCCTATACACAGTAACTACCGACACCCTTAAGCAGGAAATAGTGCCTCGGGCCGACTTTATTTATCGCTCCCAGATATCGCTTACCGTACACGATTTACCAGATATGGTTTGCGTTAGGGTAGGAAATATTACCCAGGATTGGTACCGCATGGAGCAGGGAGAGGAGTACAGGGTACAGATTGAGGTGAACAATATTTTTGAATTTAACGGTGAGACCACGGTATGCAAGGTGGACTCGGGCATGGTTACCATCTATGATGATGTAAGTGATAAGGGCATTGTAAGTCTGCCAATAAAAGATGGCTTTGTGTATTACACCATTAAGCCCGGCCGGCCAAATATTGCCAGCGGCGGTACCAATGGTTTTCGTAAGCTTTTTCAGGTTCAGGCAAAAGTAGGGGAGCTGCTGCCCTACGTGGCGGACCCTATGTATGTGATGGTAACGGGTAACGCGCCCAGAACAAAAACATTTGTAACCAAAACACCACCGCTGCCACTGTATGTGATGCACGACCCTCCGGGCGACCTTAGCTATAGCTTTTTGGAGCAGGGCACTTCGCTTACCTACAATTATAAAAGTGCTGTGGAGTTTGGCGGTAGTGCCGGTATCACAGCAGATATTTATGCAGGTGGAAAAGGCTTTGGTTATGAAGTAAGAGCTGGGATCAAGGTAGAGCTCGAAGCTGGCCGTGACAACAACGAGGGTACAGATTTTGTCACCACCATCACAAACGAAAAGCGCTTTTCTACCTCCGACAATCCGATTTTTACAGGCGTGGCGGGCGATGTTTTTGTGAGTGCAGGCATTAACATGCAGTATGCCCTTACTGATGTGCTGGATTATGATGAAATTAGCTGCTCCGTTTTGCAGGATACTGCCCTTATCTGGCTTCCGCAGGATATTACCACTTTTGTGTATACTGAGAATCACATACGCAATACCCTGGTGCCTAACCTGGAGAAGCTTAAAAAGCTGGAAGACAATGAAGTCAAAAAACTTGAGCTCCAGTATTCCATAGATCTCTGGAAACAGATGCTGGCCAGGAACAAGGAAAAGATAGCCAAAATGGCTCCTAAAGAAAATATCTCTTTTAGCGCCGGGGCTCCTTACTCCAGTTCCAGCACCATTCAAAAAGATACCATCGAAACCTATGAGTACCGCATGTTTGTAGATGCCTCGCTGGCACCTTACCTGAAAGTAGAAGCAATGGGCTCAGGTGTGGAAGCAGGTGTTTTTGGTAAATTTCACTGGTCTAAAACCATCACCCAGGATACCACCCGAACCACTACCACTACTACCGGCTTTGTGTTTGACGACTCTGATGTGGGCGATTTCTTTAGTGTAGATATTGGAGAAGACAAGGCAAGTGGTACACCAATATTCCGCCTTTCTGCAGGAACCAGCAGCTGCCCCCATGAGCCAGGTACACAACCCAGGGATTCTGTGGCCATCGATACCAATACAGGTGCCATCTCTAATGTGGAACCCAATGGCCAGGCTGCCTTTTTTGCAAACCTGACGAACCTTAGCCAAAGCGAAGAAGGAAGAGAATATATGGTGCGCGTAGTGCCAACCAGTAACCCGAATGGTGCAGTGGTGAAGCTGGGGGGACATGCCATCAGCTCATCGCCTGCTGCTTTCTTCATCGCTCCGGGAGAAACCGTGCAAACGCTGCTTACAGTAGAGCGGGGACCCCTTGAAGCTAATTATGAAGGCCTGCAAATTACCATGTACCCCGACTGCGAAATGACTATGTGGCGGGATGGCGGTGCCATGGCACAGGCTGATACTACTGAAATCAATGTTTATTTCAAATCGCAGTGCAGTGCTTTTGCTCTTTATGCACCAGGAGATAACTGGCTGGTAAATAAAAACAGCAACAACAAACTGCAGGTAACCCTTAGCGGCTACGACAGGAACAACGCTTTCCTGGAGAAGGTCTTCATACATTATCGTATGATTAGTAGTGGAGGGCAGGTTAATGGCTGGCAAACAGCTGCAGAGATCAGTAAAAGCAGCCTGACTGATAATTACTACAGTTATGAATTTGACGTGAGTAACCTGGAAGATGGAGAGTATGAAATCAGAGCCCAGGCGGCCTGTAGCGCTGGCAATGGAACTGTACTATCCTCCATACAGCATGGCTATATCGACAGGGGATCGCTGGCACCGTTTGGTATGCCAACACCTGCAGACGGATTCCTAAGAGAAGGTCAGGAGATCAGCGTTACTTTCGATAAAGCAATAGACTGTAATCTTTCAAGCTATGTGCCGGATATTACGCTGGTGCGGGAAGATACGGGAGAAACTATTCCCTTCACCGTTCAGTGTGCTTCCAACCTGAATAAACTGATTCTGGTGCCTAATGTGCTGCTTGCTACCCGTAGAGACTTAGATGGCGTATTGCTTAGGGCTACTGTAAATGGCATACAGGATGATAATGCCAACAGGCAGGTAAGGCCCGTAAGCTGGAGCTTTAAAGTAAACTCAAAACCAGTGTTCTGGGAGCCAAATCCGTTGCTGGTTTCTTATATGCAAGGCAGCGTTAAGATAATTGAGCCAGTATTAAAAAGTACTGCAACTACCAACAAGGTTTTTAGCATTGACTATGCTCCAGCCTGGTTAAGCCCGGGTGCATTGAGCGGCGCTATCCTGCCCAACAATAGTTTCGCAATCACTTCTACCGTACAGGCAGATCTGGCTCCGGGTGTTTACCAGGATTCTATTGTAGCTGTGGTAGATGGCTTTAGAGAGGTACTACCTGTTAGGCTTGAAGTGCTGGCAGTACCTGTTAACTGGGGCGTGAACCCTGCTGCCTACAATTATTCCATGAACATTGTAGCGCAGTTTAGCCTAAGCGATGCAAACACACCACTCTCTGCAGATACGCGCGATGTGGTGGGGGTATTTGTAAATGGTGTGGCACGGGGCGTCGCTAAAATGCAGCATATTCCCAGCCTTAATAAGTATGCAGCCTTTATTACAGTATACAGCAACGAGCCGCAGGCCAATAAAGAAACACTGACTTTCCGTTTCTGGCGTGCACTTACAGGGGTGGAATATGGCGCTAAGGAAACTACACCATTTGTGTTAGACGGAAGCCTGGGCACTGCTGCAGCGCCTTACATCCTGCATCCGGAGGGTAACTTCCAGGTGATTCCGCTCACGCAGGGCTGGAACTGGGTGTCCCTCAATGTAGTCAATCCGGATATGAGCCGTGAAAAGCTGTTCAGCAGCTTGCTGTCAAGCGGAAACCGGGTGCACATCAAAGACCAGAAAAACTTCACAGAGTTTAGTCCTGGTTCAGGCTGGAGTGGTACTCTCAAAACACTTGATAATGAGAAAGGCTATATGGTTCATCTCTCTGAAAAGCCAGATACATTAAGAGTAGTGGGTACACCTGCCGTTATCAGTCAAATGTCGCTGGCAAGCGGCTGGAACTGGATTGGCTATCCCAGGAGTACAAAAATGTCGCCAGATGATGCTCTGGCTGGCTTAAGTGCAGGCCAGCAGGACCTGCTGAAGAGTGCAACCGCTTTTGCTAATTTCTATACCAATGGTGGCGGTAGTGGCTACTGGCTGGGAGACCTCAGGGAAATGGAACCGGGTAAATCCTATAAAATTAAAGTATCGGCTTCTAAATCCTTCCAGTATCCCAATGGCAGAACGGCTACGGATGGATCTGATTTTGAAGTAGCAGAGCATCGTTACGAGTATAACATGAGTGTAACCGCCCTGCTGCAGGTAAATGGAGGTGCTGTGCGGGATGATCAGTATACTGTAGCAGCCTTTGTAAATGGCAGCTGCCGCGGCTTTGCAAAACCAGAGTGGGTGGAGCAACTCAATGCCTATAGAGTTTTCCTCACCATCCATGGCGATGCACTGGAGGTTGGTGCGCCTGTAGAATTTAAGGTTTACAATGCGCATACAGCAAGCGAGCTTGCAGCGGTAAGCAAAGCGGTAAACTTTGTTACCGACCTATTGGTAGGCAATACAGAGGCCCCGCATGTGCTTAGCTGGAATGAGGAGGGTTTTGCTAATGGCTACAGGCTGGGACAAAACAAGCCTAACCCATTTACAGGCACTACCACCATTGACTACAGCATTCCCATTGATGAGCACGTAAGGCTGCTGGTCTACAACAAATTCGGGGTGCTGGTAAAGGTACTGGTAGATGAAGAACAACAGGCTGGCAATCATCGGGTAACGCTCCAGCCCGTAGGCTTGCCGGCAGGTATCTACCTGTATGTGCTGGAAACTGACAATTATGTAACAAGTAAAAAAATGATCCTGCTTAACCAATAGAGCAGCAGGGTCTTCAGCAAAAGGGCCGGTACGTTTGTACCGGCCCTTTTTTTTACAACAGTATGCTGCTGCAGGATGAGCCTAGTCAATATCCTTCTCAAAATGCACATGCACCTTTTCCAGCATACCAGAACCCATCAGGTTCAGTAAATAATTATCACCCCGGAGGTGAATCTACCGGTTATCCCCTGCAATTGGCCAGTCATCATAAGCATTGTTAAATAAACCGATTGCATATTGTAATATTTGCTGATTATGTGTTACTTATGCCTATGCTAAGGCTGGAAAATATCCATAAAGTTTACCATACCGGTAAGCAGTCACTCCATGTTTTAAAGGGGATTAACCTGCATGTGGAAAAGGGAGAACTTGTCTCTATCATGGGGTCATCAGGTTCTGGTAAATCCACGCTGCTTAATATTTTAGGTATTCTGGATAACTACGATGAGGGCAGCTACATCCTGGATGGCCATCTGATCAAAAACCTCTCTGAAGGCAAGGCAGCAACCTACCGCAATGAGCTGATTGGCTTTGTGTTTCAGTCTTTCAATTTACTAAGTTTTAAAAATGCAGTGGAGAATGTGGCCCTGCCACTCTACTATAAAAAGATAAACCGGCGTAAGCGTAACAAAATTGCGCTGGAGTACCTGGAACGGGTGGGGCTAAAAGACTGGGCCGACCATGTGCCTAATGAGATGTCGGGCGGACAGCGGCAGCGTGTGGCCATTGCCCGTGCCCTGATTACCGATCCGAAAATTATACTGGCCGATGAGCCAACCGGTGCCCTGGACAGTACAACTTCTGCAGAGGTCATGGAGATCTTTAAAGAGGTAAATGCAAGTGGTAAAACCATTTTGATTGTAACCCACGAGCATGACATCGCTGCCCAAACCCAGCGCGTGATCATGATCAAAGACGGACTGATCTTACGCGAGCAAGACGAACTGAGCCATGTTTGACTGGGATAAATGGCAGGAGATCCTACAAACCATCCAAAAGAATAAGGTACGCACCTTTGCCACAGCCTTTGGCGTGTTCTGGGGCATCCTGATGTTGATCTTGTTGCTGGGTGCCGGGCAGGGGCTGCAAAATGGCGTGCAGCGCAGCATGATGCTGGATGCCATCAACAGTATCTGGGTGGTGCCGGCCCGCACCTCCATGTCGTACCAGGGCATGCCCTCAGGCCGCGACCATCTGTTTGTTGATGAAGACCTGCAGGCGGTAAAGGAAAACGTAGATGGCATTGACCTGATGAGTCCGGAAAACTGGCTACAGGGCGATTATGTAGTCAGGTATAAAAACCGCACGGGTGCATTCGGTGTGTATGGTGCCCGCTCTGATTACTTTGATATTAAAATAACCCAGAAAACAACAGCTGGGCGTGCGCTCAACCCGCTCGATGATCAGCAAAAGCGCAAGGTGTGCCTGATTGGCAGCCGGGTGGTTGAATCCCTCTTCCCGGAAGGAGTAGAGCCGGTAGGACAGTACCTGGAGATCAAGGGGGTGGTGTTTCGTGTGGTAGGGGTGTTCAAGTTTGAATCATCCAGCAACATGGACCAGGCCCAGCGTGTGTACATTCCGTTCAGCACTTTTCAGCAGGTGTTTAACCCCCAAAAGTCGGTTACACTTTTTGCGGTTACCACCGCAGAAGGAAAGCAGGGCAAGGTGCTGGAAGGGGAGATGCTGGAGCTGCTAAAAAAGCGGCAGCAAATACACCCCGACGACAGCAGGGCTTATTTTGTACACAACCAGGAAGAACAGCATAAACAGATACAGGGACTTTTCCTTGGCATCAGGATTTTCATCTGGCTGGTGGGCCTGGGTACCCTGGCGGCGGGCATTGTAGGCGTAAGCAACATCATGATCATTGTGGTGAAAGAGCGCACCAAAGAAATTGGCATCCGGAAAGCGCTGGGTGCTACTCCCTTCTCCATCATCAGCCTTATTCTGCAGGAATCTATCTTTATTACCGCTGTGGCAGGTTACTTTGGCTTGTTCCTGGGCGTGGTGCTGCTGGAAGGGGTAAATTATGCGCTGGAGTCGCTTGGGGCCGATATCGAATTTTTTACCCGGCCGGAGGTAAACTTTCAGGCGGCGATTGCTGCCCTGCTGGTGCTCATTGTTTCCGGTGCACTGGCCGGCCTTTTCCCGGCCATGCGGGCGGCCCATATTAAACCGGTAGAAGCCTTAAACGATAAATAGTATGTTTGATCTGGACAAATGGGAGGAGATCTGGCAGACGGTGAAGAAGCACAAGCTTCGCACCTTCCTTACGTCTTTTGGCGTGTTCTGGGGCATTTTTATGCTGGTGGTGCTGCTGGGCGCAGGCCGGGGGCTGCACAATGGAGTAACCCAGAACTTCGACATTGCCAAAAATGCACTATTTGTCTGGACAGAATCTACTACCATTCCCTATGCCGGTTTCCAGGCTGGGCGTTACCTGCAGCTTACCAACGATGACTATGATGCCCTTAAGCAGCTGAAAGAGGTTGAAGTGATCTGCCCCCGCATCAGGGTTAGCTCCGGCTTTGGCGGCAGCCAGGTGAACATGGAGTACGACAACCGCTCGGTTTCTTATAACCTGATGGGTGACCACTCTGAATACCTGAAGGTACAGCCACTCTGGATAACCGAAGGCAGGTTTATTAACCCCATTGACATACGTGACAGGCGAAAGGTGGCTGTACTGGGCAGGCGCGTAAAAGATGACTTGTTTCAGGAGAAAGAAGCTATTGGAGAATACATTAAGATTAACGGCATACCTTTTAAAGTAGTGGGTGTTTTTGATTCGCGTGCTAGCGGAGAGGAAGCCCGTAACGATGTGCAGATTGTGCATATACCTTATACCACGGCACAACAAACCTTTAACAGGGGAAACCGCATTAGCTGGTTTGCCTTTATTCCTGCAGTTGGTGTATCGGGCCTGCAGGCCGAGGAAGCGGTAAAAGATCTTTTCAGGAACCGCCATAAAGTAGCCCCCGACGACCGTGCCGCCTTTGGCAGTGCCAATGTAGAGGAGGAGTACAAGCAGCTCCAGGGACTTTTTACCGGCATTGCAGCCTTTAGCTGGCTGGTAGCCATTGGTACCATCCTGGCAGGTATGATCGGGGTGGGCAACATCATGCTCATCATTGTTAAAGAGCGCACCAAGGAAATTGGCATACGCAAATCTTTAGGTGCCAGGCCCTGGTCTATCATCAGCATGATTGTAACCGAGGCCATGGTTATCTCCGGGCTCTCGGGCTATTTTGGCCTGGTGGTAGGCGTGGGGGTGCTGGAGGGTATAGCCTATGCCATTGAAAATCTTGGGCTGGAGAACGAGTTTTTTACCAATCCTGAAATAGATTTTAGCGCAGCCTTTGGGGCCATAGCCGTACTGCTGGTGTCGGGTGTAATTGCAGGCCTGATTCCCGGTATTAAAGCGGCGCATGTAGATCCTGTGGTTGCTCTCAGAGACGAATAAATTTTTCCCTATGAAACGCATACTTGTAACCGTACTGATCATTTTTATTTTTGCGCTGTTTATCGGTACAGGTTTTTTCCTTTACCAGAAATCGCAGGAGCCGCCGGTGGTATACGAAACGGATGCGCCCTTTAAAACAGATATCGTTAAAAAAACCATTGCTACCGGTACTATTGTGCCCCGTAAAGAGGTAGCCCTAAAATCGCAGGTATCTGGCGTGGTGGAAAAGCTGTATGTTGAGGAGGGCAGCACGGTAAAGGTGGGCGACCCCATTGCTAAAATCAGGCTGATACCCAATGTAGTGGCCCTGAACAATGCGCAAACGCAGCTGGAAACCGCCAGGATAAACCTCGATAATGCGATCAGGGAAATGCAGCGGCAAAAAGAGCTGTTTGATGGCAAGGTGATCTCCGAGATGGAGTACAATACCTTTCAGCTCGATTATAAGCTAAGAACACAGGCCCTGGAGGCTGCCGAAAATAACCTGGAGCTGATCAGGGAAGGCTCCTCCAGAAAATCAGGCTCTGTTTCCAACATGGTGAAATCTACCGTTAACGGCATGATCCTGGATATTCCCGTGAAGGAGGGCTCTTTCATCATTGAGTCTAACACCTTTAACGAAGGTACCTCTATTGCTGCCATTGCCGATATGAGCGAGATGATCTTTGAGGGGAAGGTAGATGAATCTGAAGTAGGCAAGATCAAAACCGGCATGGACCTGATCCTGTCGGTAGGGGCCATAGAAGGGGAGTCTTTTGATGCTAACCTGGAGTTTATTTCGCCCAAGGGACTGTCTGAAGAAGGGGCTATCAAATTTGAGATTAAAGCGGCCATAGCCCTGCGGCCCGAGCAGTTTTTGCGTGCCGGCTACAGCGCCACTGCCGATATTGTACTGGAGAAACGCGAAGACGTGCTGGCCATAAAAGAAAGCAACCTGCTCTTTGAAGAGAATAAAACCTATGTAGAAGTTGCCAAAGGCGAGCAGCAGTTCGAGAAGCGGGAGGTAAAAACAGGGCTCTCTGATGGCATCAACATCCAGATTGCCGAAGGCCTTGCCGAAAACGAAAAGATCAAGAAAAAATAGCAGTAACCCCTGGTTGTAGCGCAAGATCTGCACACTACTTTAATGGAGTCTGTTTTACCTTTGTATTGTTACGTTAAAGCAATTTATGATCAGGGAAGTGCTGCACCATATTACACATCACCTCGATGAGGAGATCTCGCTTGAAAAGCTTGCTCAGCTAAGTGGTTACTCCCCCTTTCACCTGCACCGCAAAATAAGGGAGGAGCTCAAGGAGCCCGTAGGTAATTTTATTAAAAGGCAGCGCATGGAAACGGCCGCTTACATGCTGGCGCTTACTGCAGTGCCTGTTTCGCAGATAAAATTTCTGGTGGGCTACAACAACGACAGTGCTTTCTCCCGTGCTTTCAGGGAGATCATGCACGCTTCTCCCCGTGCTTACCGTGCCGACAATCAATATAAGAGCAGTGTTAACGCAATGGAAGGTTATCTGTCGTTAACTGCTAAAAAGGTAAGGATCATCGAACAAACGGCCCTGCTGTTTCCTAGCCTGGGCAATTACTTTAGCACCGAAATATACAAAGTCTGGAAAGATGTAGAAGACTACCTGCAGGCCGGCGGGCTTAACAAAGATGACTTTGAGTATTATAGCGTGATGCACAGCTGCCAGAATGTAAACCCGGGCCTGAATAGATATGATGCTGCGATTGTGCCTAAACCTGGCGTAAAGCTTGAGAAGAACAGGTTTTTTCAGAGCCAGTTGCCGGGTGGTAACTTTGCCTGTTACACTTTTTGCTGCCCGGTTGCAGAATACCGGAACACCTCTCTGCAGATTGGCAGGCACTTCTTTGAGCAGTCAATCTACCAGCACCGTGAGGGTGTGTCCTATTTTAAGTTTCACACGCTGCCCAATCACGAAAACCCCGATAACCAGCTGATCGACTGGCTGGTACCCATTCAATAAAATTTACTAAGAGCAATGTTTTGGTTCGTCCTGCTGCGGGTGAGCCCGGCAATCTATTGCCTCTATTTTTACTGCCTTCGTACCTGACTTCCCTAATGCCTGTCAAAGGAATAATGCAGCCGGTGCCTTATCACTTTCACTCCATTTACCTCAACCCAAGTTCACCAACAAAAAACATCAATACCCATGAAGCTGCAAAACTATCTTCAACGCCTCAACCATCTCCAGCAGCCTGCTGTATCTGCAGAAACGCTGGTAGCCCTGCACCGGGCACATGTGCTGCTGGTGCCTTTCGAAAATCTGGATGTGATTGCAGGGCAGCCCATCATCCTGGACCAGGAGCGGTTTTATCGTAAAATTGTAGAGAACAGGCGTGGCGGTATCTGCTACGAGCTGAATGGGCTGTTTAAACAGCTGCTCGATGTAGTTGGCTTTGAGAGCTATTTTATCTCATGCAATGTATATGTGCCGCCTACAGATAAGTTTGGAGCAGATTATGGACATGTAGCCATTATTGCAGCTGTAAACGGGGAGCAGTACCTGGTAGACGTAGGCTTTGGCGATGCCTTTATAGAACCCCTGAAGCTGGTGTACAACAGGCCTCAATACCAGTATGGCAGCTACTACAGGTTTAGCCTTCAGGAGAAAGAGGAGGTGCTGCTGGAAAAGTCTGATGATGGTGTGGCTTACCGGAAAATGTTCAAATTCACGCTTAGACCCTGTGCGCTGCATCAGTTTGCAGCAATGTGCCGCTTTCACCAGGAATCGCCGCTTGCACCCTTCAACAAAAAGCAGCTCTGCACACGACCTATGCCGGAGGGCCGGATTACTTTAACCAGCAACAGCCTTACCATCAGCAGCAGCGAGAAAAAAGAAGAAGCTGCGGTAGAGAGTAGCGAAGTATTTGATGTTTTGCTTGCACGCTATTTTGGCATCAGCCTGCAGCCAGCCCTGGTGTAACTGTACTTTTAGGGTAGCTGTGGCAGTTTAGCTGTTAAAGCAAAGTTTATTTAAAAGCAGAAAAGCCTCCGGAGTTCCAATGCTGGTACTCCGGAGGCTCATATTGTATTAGTATGTGGGTGTTTAGAAACTATTCCAAAGGCTTTAACTGCAGAATTTTGCCGTTATCCTGGTCGGTAAGTACCCAGATGGAGCCATCGGGCGCCTGTTCTACATCGCGTGTACGCACAACCAGTGGAATGCGCTCAACCTCTTTTGCCTGATCACCATTCACCTCTACCCTAACAATCCCAGCGCTGGTAAGCCCGCCAATAAGCATGCTTCCCTGCCATTCGGGGTACATGGAGCCGGTGTAAAAGATCATGCCTGATGGAGAGATGGTGGGTGTCCACTGAATAACCGACTCGGCAAACTCGGGGCGGGTAGGCGGATTTGGTATTTTGGAACCGTCATAATTGTCGCCCCAGCTTACCACGGGCCATCCATAATTCTTCCCTGCCTGTGGTTGGATAAGCTCATCACCACCCATGGGGCCCATTTCAGCAACCCAAAGCCTGTTCGTTGCGGGGTCGAAGGCAGCACTTTCAATATTGCGGTGGCCGTAAGACCAGATCTCATCTTCTGCATTAGCCTGCCCTACAAAGGGATTGTCTTTGGGAACGCTGCCATCGCGGTTAAGGCGCACAATGGTACCCAGGTGGTTGGAAAGATCCTGTGCCGGTTCAAACTTAAACCTCTCGGCCATGGTGAATATAATCTGACCTTCAGGGGTAAACAAAATACGCCCGCCAAAATGGTTCTCCCCCTCAACTTTAGGCTCCTGCCGGAAAATAACCTTGAAATCTTTTAGCTCGTTGCCCTCCAGCCTGCCGCGGCCAAGTGCCGTAGAAGCAGTGTTGTTTTCCCCTGGTTCGGCATAGGAAAGGTATACATAGCGGTTTTGCTGAAAATCAGGATCGAGTGCTACATCCAGCAGCCCGCCCTGGCCTTTAGAAAAGACCTTTGGCGTGCCTTTGAGGGGCTTGGAAAGCTTATGGTTGGTGTCGAGTATTCTGAGATTTCCGGCGCGTTCGGTTACCAGCAGCCGGTTGTCTGGCAGAAAGGCCATGCCCCAGGGGTGCTTCAGGTTACCGGCAATTTCCTCAACTTTTATAGAGCCGGCCTGAGTTTCTACCGTTGACTTTTGCGAGAAGGCCGGCAGGGCCGTGAGTAGGAGTGCCAGCAGCCATATGCTTTGGAGAGCAGTTTTGCTTAGTGATTTTTCTTTAGATATTTTCATGCTCCATTGTTTACAGATCATTGATAGTACTTTTCTGATAACCTGCTCAGGCTCTTGATGTTCGTACTTTATCTGTTAGAAATCACAAAAGAGAGAATTGCTTGTTAAATGCGGGGGCAGGCTATCAGGTTTATACCGCAGTATCCGGATTAGACCTGATGCTGTGCAGGCTTATTCAGGCGATTGTGTTTTTTCAAAATCAAGACTGGTGCCATCTTCATATGGGAGGCGCAGAATGGTTTTACCACCTTCCTGAACAAGGCTGTAGTTGGTGTATTCTGCCTTATTTTTGGGGTACAGATCATCCTCGCCATATTCCTGCTTTACGCCCCAGTCGGCAGGTTGTGAACTTCCACAGCTGTAGTAACGCCTATAGTTGCCATTGGCGGAATAAAAATTAAAGCTCTTGTCATGGGTATCGAAAGCTACCGTACCTCTCCTGTAGCCCAAAACCTGGTCTCTGCAATAGTAGGAGGTGTTGGTGTAGTAGAAGTATTGTTCTGCATTGCCATTGGCATACAGCTGGTAGCCCAGTGCTATTTCATAGGCTTGGCCGGCATAGCTGCCGTCATAGTCAGAGTAGCTCGACATGGAGAAAGAGCCGGCCTGCCAGTAGCCTACCAGTTCTGCAGGAACTGCTGTTCTTGGGTGGTTGCCAAAGCTGGCATCATGCTTTACTGTTTCGTCCGAATCATCTTCGCAGGATTGAAAAATAGAAGCGCACAGGGCCAGTAGCATCAAAAAAATGCATGAGGATTTCATGGGGCTGAAAATTGAAAGTTTAAACATGCTCTTATAGAAGGTTTGTAGAAAGAGTACTTAAAAAAGCTTAGCTGTATTGGCGGCTGGAGCAGGATCAGCAGCTAAAAACTTGCGCAAAGATTGAGATGAGCTTATTGATATAAAATGGAATTTATGAGAGTATGCATGTTTTCAAGATGAATGGTGTTTTTATGATTTGAGTGTAAATTACCCTGTGTAAAAATCAATAAACAATCCATAGCTGTTTCTCCTTACTTATGCTAGCAGGCCCTAATGGCAGCTACACTGGCTTATGGAGGACTTGAAAAACAGCTTTAAGGAATCTGGCGCAGTTGCCCCTGCCCATAAAAAAACCGAAAGCAGCGGGAGCACGGATGCGGCAACAGCAGCGCCAAAGCCAGCCCTGGGTATGTTCGATGCTATTGCAGTAATTGTTGGTATTGTGGTAGGTGCCGGTATTTTCCGAACCCCTTCTGTGGTGGCAGCCAATGTGGGGAGCAGCAGCATGTTTCTGCTCACATGGGTATTGGGTGGTTTTGTATCGCTGATAGGAGCCCTGTGTTATGCCGAGCTAACCACAGCCTTTCCTCATGCCGGCGGTGATTACCATTTCCTGACACGTGCTTTCGGCAGAAAGCTGGCCTTTCTGTTTGCCTGGGCACGCATGAGTGTTATTCAAACCGGCTCAATTGCAGTCCTTTCGTTTATCATAGGTGATTACCTTTCTCAGATTTACAGCATAGGCTCACTTTCGTCGGTGCTGTACGCAGCGGTGGTGGTGGTGGTATTAACCGGCATCAACATTATGGGAATAAACTTCGGCGCGGGAACGCAGCGGCTGTTGGTAATGCTGGAGATCCTGGGAATACTGATTGTTCTGGTAGCCGGTTTTTTCTTTGCCCCTGCACAAACGGCTGCTGCTGCCGAAGCAGTGGGTCCTGCAGGAGCAGCCGCTGATGCTGGGAGCGGTAGCGCTTTGGGATTGGCCATGGTATTTGTACTGCTTACCTTCGGTGGCTGGAACGAGGCTGCCTACATTTCTGCAGAATTGCGCGGTGGCCGAAAGAGTATGGCCAAAGCGCTGCTGGTAAGCATTGGTGTAATTACGGCCATTTATCTGCTGGTAAACCTGGCCTTTTTAAAAGCACTTGGACTTGCGGGCATGGCCCAGTCCGATGCCGTGGGCGGCGACCTGATGCAGGTAACCTTTGGAGAAGCAGGGGTGGTGCTGATTGGTATTATTGTATCTGTAGCCGCACTTACCTCTGCCAACGCCACCATCTTTACCGGAGCCAGAACCAATTATGCCCTGGGGCGCGACTTCAGGGTTTTCAGCGCCCTGGGTAAATGGAATGAGCAAACCTCCACTCCGGTAAATGCCTTTATTGTGCAGGGTGTCATAGCACTTGCTCTCATAGGTTTGGGCTTATTAACCCGCAATGGCTTTGAAACCATAGTAGAGTACACCGCCCCTGTTTTCTGGTTTTTTCTTTTACTCGTTGGGGTTTCACTTTTCATTTTGCGTAAAAAGGAGCCCCACAGGGAACGGCCTTTTCGGGTGCCCCTGTATCCAATAACGCCACTGATCTTCTGCCTCACAAGTGCTTATTTACTTTATTCCAGCCTGATGTACACAGGATTGGGAGCCCTGGTAGGTGTAGCGGTACTGGGTGTTGGTGTACTGCTGCTGCTGGCCCTGCCGATGATCAATAAAATGCTTTCAGCAAAAGCCGCACCACAGGCATAAGGCTAATTGTGGTGTGGGCGCCAGGCTTCTGCAGGGGTCAGAAATAAGCGTGGAATGAAAAGAATAAATACTGCTTGTGTTAAAGTAGTGTAAAGGTTTGTTAATCAGTAGTAAAAGCGTAAACAAGCGGCAGCTATTCCGGTTATGCACATTAGTGTAAAGCGCTTGTGTAGCTATCGCAGCAGCAAACACTATAAATCTGACCAAGGTGCTAAATTTAAAATTGAAAGGTATTAAGATGAGAACAACCAGAGATCTGTTCTGTACGCTTGTGATGATCATTTGTGCTACAGTGTTTGTTTCGGCACAGGAAACCAAACCAGCCAAGGATGTGCCCTATGTGCCAACAAGCCAGAAGGTGGTAGAGGCTATGCTTGATCTGGCTAAGGTTCAGAAAAATGATGTAGTCTACGATCTGGGATGTGGCGACGGCCGCATAGTGGTAACTGCTGCAAAAAAATATGGCGCCACCGGCACTGGTGTCGACATTGACCCTGTACGCATTGAAGAGGCCAATGAAAATGCCCGCAAAGCTAATGTTGCAGACAAGGTAAAGTTTATTGAAGGAAACCTGTTTGAAATGGATTTGAGCGATGCCACGGTTGTAACGCTCTACCTGCTGCCCAGTGTTAACATGAGGCTGCGCCCACAGCTGCTCGAGCAGCTTAAGCCAGGCACCCGCATTGTTTCTCATGCCTTCGATATGGGCGATTGGGAGCCTGAAAAAACAATAAAGGTAGATAATTCAACAATCTACTACTGGACGGTGCCAGCGAAAAAGAAATAACCTAAGCAAACTTATAATTGCCTGCAGCCTGGCCTATATAGGTCAGGCTGTTTTATGCCGCCCCTTCAGGAATGGCCCCTCTTTTCAATAATACTAAAAAGGATAAGCCGGCCGGGTTTATTTACAAATGGAAGCCAAGCCCCCACTCAATTACATTGGCGGTTCTGGTGTGGGCCAGCAGCACTGCATTGGCAGAAATGCTCCTGGTTATGTTGTACTTTAGCCCATAGCGCTGGTAGTAATTGGGAAATAGATTATGAGGCTGGTGAAAATAACGCCCCAGCTGAAAGATAAAAGAAAGCTTACTCAGGTGCAGCTCATGCCCCACAGATACCCCAGCCATCCGGGGGTCTATTCTTCCCTCGGGAACGGCTAATGCCTGGTTGATGTACTCCTCACGCAGGGCGTTATCAAACCTGGCATCCAACCCCACCAGAAAGGAGTTGGTGTGGCTAAGCCTTTTGCTGGCATATACCGATATATGATAAACACGGTGATTGTTGTCTATCCGCAGCACCTGCTTTACCCCCAGACCCAGCCGCATGTTCAGGTGAATGTTTCTATCAGCAACCGTTGTGGTAGAATCTGTAAATTTTGCCGGTTTAGCCTCCCGGGGCTGATACCGTACCCCCAAACCCACCAGCGGAAAATTCATGCCATTGTTGGGTTGGTTCAGGCCACCGTTTGAAAAGTGCCTGAAAGCAAAATTAACGTTCATATAAGTGCGCTCACCAAGGGGAAACTCGTAACGCAAATTACCACGTAGTGCAAAAGTGAATTTACTGCCAATGGCCATATTCCCTTCGTTACTAACAGGCGTGTAGTGGCGGGTAGAGTAGACAATGCCCGTACCGAAATTGAAATTCAGGCTGCTCCTGCCCCAGGTCAGGATAGATTTATCGAGGTAGCTGGTGAGTGACACAGCTTCACCCAGCTCATCAGGCACGCCGTAGTTGTAGTAGGAGAGAGCAAACCCAATTTTTGGCAGTCCAAACTTTTGCTCCCATTGCCGTTTGCCCAAGGTGTGCCTGTTGGCATAAATCTCCACGCCAACAGGGTGCGTAAAGTTTACAGCCTGCAGCCCAAGCCTGTACCTGAAAATAGCTCCGTAATACCCGTTAACGCCTACAGACCAGGGTTCTTTGTTATTGGGGCTGCCAGCCTGCGCTAGTGCTTCCTGCATGCCGCAGAGGGTAAGCAGGCACAATAATATAAATAGGGGTATTGCCTTCCACCTGTAAAAATGCATCACTGGATACTGGAATAGTCGCTTAGACTATAAAAGTTTAACAATAGGGGCCGTAATTTAACAATAGTTCTTTACAATACCCCCGCCTCTGCTGTGTTTGCCTAAATTACGTAATGTGCTGCAATATGTTGGTATGAGGCCCTTTCGGTTTATTTGCTGGCAGTGTTATACAAACCGTAACAGGAAGGCCGTTCCAACGCCTTCTGCAGACTGCACTTGTATGGTACCGCGGTGTAGCATGATTATCTGTTTGCAGAGGCTAAGGCCTATGCCGCTGCCCTGCTTTTTGGTGCTGAAAAACGGAACAAAGATTTTATCCAACACTTCTTTCGACATGCCGGAGCCGTTATCAGCAACTTTTATCTCTACCTGTTTATCATTTACCTGGTAGGCTGATAGTACCACCCGTGCATCGGGGCTATTTTTGGTGGCTTCTATAGCATTTACCAGCAGGTTAATCAACACCTGGTCCAGCAGGTTAGGATCGGCCTGAACGGAAATATCCTGATCTTTCAGATTAATTTCCAGGCTAATGTTCTTCTGGATGAGTGTTGGCTGCATGAGCCGCTTGAGGTTGGCAAAAAGCTCATACAACGATACCGTCTTTAGGTTCAGCGTAGTGATCTTGTTAAGGCTGCGGTAGGTTTCTGCAAATTTCAGCAGGCCCTCGCTTCTGCGCTTAATGGTACTGATGCCTACTTCAAGGTCTTCTACATCTTCGGTGGTGGCGCCATTCACTAAAGATTCCTGGAGGCGGTTTTTAAGGGTATCAGCCAGGGAAGAGATAGGCGCAATAGAATTCATGATCTCATGCGTCATTACATTTAGCAGCTTTTGCCAGGCCTTGGATTCTGTTTCGTCCAGGGCTTCGTGTATGTTCTGAAAAGCAATGAGCTTGTACCTGTGGCCATCTGTCTGGAAGGCTGTAGCAGATAACAGCACTTTCACAGCGTTCTTGTCCGACTGCGCTGTGGCTATTTTACTATCGCCTGGCTTTAGCCCCTGTATATCGGTTTGCAGTTCCGGGTCTCTTTTCTCCAGCGAATGGATGGTGCGCAGGTAAGGCACCTGCAGGAGTTTTTTCAGCGACTCATTCATCCACACCACCTCACCGCTGTCCAGGTCGTAAGAAAGAATGCCTGTATCTACCAGCTCCAGGATCTTTTGCAGGTAGTGGTACTGGGTTTCTTTTTCTTTACTGATGGTCTTGAAAGTGGTATTGATCTCGTTGAAACCTTTGCGCAGGTCCTGCAGCTCAACAGGTGCGTGCTTTACATCAAAGTGCCGGGAAAAATCGCGGTACTGGATTGATTCTACAAACTGCCTGAGCTCTGCCTGTGCCTTATGCTGGAAGTTGATCAGCTCCCAGAGCTGGTATACGGCAACAGGCACCATAATAAGACCATACACATAGCGCCCGCTTACCAGCAGGTAGGCGGTAAAGCTTAGGGTAAGAAAGAGCATGATTACCCTGGCACTAAGCCGGGATTCAAAGCTTTTAAAGATCATACTTGCTCAGGCGACGGTACAGTGCGGTGCGGGTAATGCCTAATTCTTTGGCAGCTTTGGAAAGGTTGCCCCCGCTTTTTTCAATCACACGAAGAATGGTTGCTTTCTCCAACTCCTCCAGGTTAGTTTCCTGCAGCAGGGCAGCCTCTGCCGGTGCCGATTCTATTGGAGAGAAGATTATGTCCCTTGCCTCCAGCACCTGGTCGTCGGCCATGATCACCGCTCTTTCAACTGCATACTGCAGCTCCCGTACATTACCCGGATAGTGGTAGCCCAGCAACTTTTCCATGGCGGCTTTGGTAAGCTCCGGCGCAGGCTTCATGTATTTGTTGGCATACACCCCTATAAAATGCCTGGCCAGCAGCAGCACGTCGCCAGCTCTTCTGCGTAGCGGGGGCACCATTAGCTCTACGGTGTTAATGCGGTAAATAAGGTCTTTACGGAAGCGGCTTTCGTTGGCCAGATCGGCCAGCGATACGTTGGTGGCGCAGAGCAGGCGCACGTCAATTGGGATGGCCTCGTTGGCCCCCACCCTGATCACCTGCCTGTTTTGCAGCACACTTAGCAGCTTAGACTGTTGCTGCAGCGATATGTTGCCTATTTCATCTAGAAAGATAGTGCCCCCATTGGCAGCTTCAAAACGACCGGGGCGGTCTTCGCGGGCATCCGTAAAAGCACCTTTTTTATGCCCGAACAGCTCACTTTCAAACAGCGATTCCGTGAGTGCACCCACATCTACCTTTACAAAGGGTTTGTCGGCTCGCAGGGAATGCTGGTGAATAGCCTTGGCAATAAGCTCTTTACCGGTGCCGTTCTCGCCCAAAATAAGGATGTTGGCATCGGTAGGGGCAACCTTGCGCATCTTGTAGAGGGTATCCTTCATGGCCTCCGATTCTCCCAGCAGCTCCGACTGGGCAAATTGCCCATTGCCTGTTGCGGCACTACTTCCTGCCTTTTTATCTTTCTGGCTTACGGCTTCCTGCAGGGTCGTCATCAGCTTTTCGTTGTGCCAGGGCTTTACTACAAAATCATAGGCCCCTTCTTTCAGGGAGCGGATGGCCAGGTCAATATCGCCGTAGGCAGTAATCATGATCACCGCCGCCTCCGACTTTAATTCTTTGATCTTCCGGAGCCAGTAGAGCCCTTCGTTGCCGGTATTGATGGAGCTGGCAAAGTTCATGTCCAGCAGAATTACATCAAAAGTGCGCTGCTGTAGCAGGGAACGGATGTGCTCAGGGTTCTTTTCAGGAACAATTTCCTTTACATGGGGCTTGAGCAGCAGGCGAACGGCTGTGAGTACATCGGTATCGTCGTCTACTACCAGGATAGAGGCATTCTTTAATTGCATACCTTAAATATCTATAGTAAATAAAAGAGCTACAACTATGCCACTCCTGCAACAAGCTGAAAACAAGCCCATTTTCCCATTCTCTAAAAGCAGAAGTGTATCAAAACCGCACACCTGTTGTGCGATATCGTACGCCAATATAGTTTGTAGCCTTTGTAATTGCTTAAAAATCAGCATATTTTGGTTTTGGCATAGCTTGTGCATCTTTGGTCTGTAGTTGTTGCAGTATTTTATAATTAACTGTGGCACCATTTAGAAATTAAAATAAGCATAGCCGTGGATCGTGTTATCGTCAAAAAAAAGTGGAACCAGAAAAGAATACTCACCATTGCGGGCATAGCCGCCTTGGTGATGCTGATAAGCGCAAGTGTGTTCCTGGCTTCCGGAAAAAGCCGCCTGAACGTAGAGGTGGAAAGAATCACCATCAGCCAGGTGCGTAAAGATACTTTTCAGGAATTTATACCGGTAAACGGTACCGTACAACCCATTGCCACCATTTACCTGGATGCCCTTGAAGGCGGCCGGGTAGAGGAGAAATTCATTGAAGATGGCGCAGTAGTAACAAAAGGGCAGCCTATCATGCGCCTCTCCAACAGCGACCTGGAGCTAAGCCTGGCCAACCAGGAAACAGCCGTGTTCCAGGTGCTCACCCAGATGCAGAATACCAAAAACGGAGCCGTACAGAACTCAATTCAGCAGCTGAACCAGAAAGCAGAAGTCGACAATGCCTTCGCAGAGGCCAAGCGGGTGTATGAGCTTAACCAGTACCTGTTTGAGGAAGGTGTGGTGGGCAAGCAGGAGTTTCAGGCTTCGGAGAATAATTATAACTTTCAGCTAAACCGCAAAAAACTAAGCGAAAGAACCCTGAACCAGGATTCTATCTCCATGCATCAGCAGCTGAAGCAGATGGCAGAATCTTATTCTCGCATGCAGAATACCCTGCAACTGATGCAAAGAAAGGTAGGCGACCTGATTGTGCGCTCGCCCATTGACGGACAGCTTACTTCCCTGGATGCGGAGATTGGCGAATCTAAAGCCAAAGGCGCCCGCCTGGGACAGATCGACGTAATGAGTGGCTATAAAGTGCAGGTAGAGGTAGATGAACACTATATTTCCAGGGTATTCATTGGCCAGCAGGCAGAGGCCAGCATTGCCGGCAAACTGCACCCCCTGACGGTGAAAAAAGTATACAGCCAGGTACGGAACGGCCGCTTTATGGTAGACATGGCTTTTGATGAAGAAGCTCCCGAAGGCATCCGCCGCGGACAAACCCTGCAGATACGCCTGGCGCTAAGCGACGAAACACAGGCAGTGCTGCTGGCCAAAGGCGGCTTTTACCAGCAAACCGGCGGCAACTGGGTGTTCAAAATCAGCGAAGATGGAAATACAGCCTACCGCACCGAGGTGCAGCTGGGACGCCAGAATCCGGAGTATTACGAGGTATTAAGTGGCCTGAACCCAGGTGATAAAGTAGTAACCTCCAGCTACGAAAACTACCGGGATATGCAGGAACTGGTGTTGGAGTAGGTATGGGGTATGGGGTATGAGGTATGGGCTTTGCCGCTGGTAGCAGTTGGCTGCAGCTGGCGAAGTTAATTGGAAAACTGATTTTGATTTATCCTAGCTTTTTGATGAAGGTGTGGAGCATTTTACGGATGGTAACTGCTTCTTCTGAAAGCTCCTGATATACAGTTTCGGAAATGTAACCTAAATCTCTAGAAAGGATGAGCTGGTATTCTAATTCTGAACAGGAGCCGGTGCTGATGATGAGGAACCGCTTCATTTCTGGATCGCTGTTACGGCCGCTGCCTTCAGCAATGTTGGTAGGAATGGATGAGGCTGATCTTCTGATTTGGGAGGTGAGGCCAAAAAGTTCTTCTTTAGGATAGGAGCTGCTGATTTTATAAATTTTTAGTGTGAGTTCATGGCTCTTTTGCCAAACCAGCAAATCCTGAAAATTCCGCATGCTGATAAAGTTGTTGATTAAATATGAAAATATGAATTGTTATGCATAAGTTCAAAAGACATCAAAGTTCAAAGAAAAAGGCTGCGTTGCGATTAACAGACAACGTTGAATGCCATGCTAGTAACCAAGCCCATACCTCATACCTCATACCCCATACCCATCATGATAAAAATTAGCAATCTTGAAAAAATTTACCGCACCGAGGATGTGGAAACGGTAGCGCTCAACAAGCTTACTTTTGAAGTGAAAGAAGGTGAGTTTGTTGCAGTAATGGGCCCTTCCGGCTGTGGTAAGTCAACCCTGCTGAACATCCTGGGCCTGCTCGACGACCCCGATTCCGGCAGCTTTCTGTTCGATAGCATAGAGGTGGCTGGCTTTAACGAACGCAAGCGGGCCGAGCTGCGCAAGCGCAATATTGGCTTTGTGTTCCAGAGCTTTAACCTGATCGACGAGCTAACGGTATTTGAAAATGTGGAGCTGCCCCTGATTTACCTGGGCGTAAAAGAAGAGGAGCGCAAGAAAAGGGTAGAGGAGGTGCTGGACAAAATGCAGATCATGCACCGCCGCAACCACTACCCGCAGCAGCTCTCCGGTGGTCAGCAGCAAAGGGTAGCTGTGGCAAGGGCCGTGGTGAACAAACCTAAGCTGATCCTGGCCGACGAACCAACCGGTAACCTCGACTCCAGCAATGGCAACGAGGTGATGGAGCTGCTCACCGACCTGAACGAGCAGGGCACTACCATCATCATGGTTACGCACTCCGAGCACGATGCCCGCTACAGCCATCGCATCATCCGCATGCTGGACGGTCAGACCGTGATGGAAAACATCATGGCGTAACGGAAGCTACTTTTAGCAGTCTGTAAAACACTACCACCTGCGCATAAACGCATGGTGCTGCCGGCTTATTTCCAAATGCCTGTCACCTAAACCGAATTTCAATGCTACGGAATTATCTTAAAGTTTCTGTTCGGAACCTGATGAAACGGAAGATTTTCAGCCTGATTAATATTTTGGGCCTGGCTACCGGTATGGCTATTTGTTTGCTCATTGTGTTGTTTGTAAAAAGCGAACTTGGCTACGACAGGCATCATGAAAAGGCTGGTGATATCTATAGGGTGGCGCTGGAAAGAATCTATCCGGGAAGATCATCTTTCTATGCCATGATACCTGCTACCATTGGCAGTGCCATGCAGGCAGAGTTTCCTGAAGTAAAAGAGTCGGTAAGGGTAGTTAACTTCACGGCCAACAATAATTTTTACCTGAAAATAGGAGATAGGGTTTTTGAAGATAAAAGCACGTTTGCTGTAGACTCCAATTTCTTCCGGGTTTTTACCGGGAAGTTTATCCAGGGAGATCCGGCAACAGCTTTGAAGCAACCCAATGCTATTGTGCTAAGTGAAAGCGCTGCCGAAAGAATGTTTGGTGCTGCGCAACAGGCAATAGGAAAGCAGGTGCAAATGGATGGCGATGATGATGATGGTAACAACACATTCCTGATTACGGGGGTAGTGGAAGACTGGCCCGAAAACTCGCATTTTACATTCAACATCCTGATCAGCAGCTCCACCTTTGAGGGGCTGCAGCAGCCAAACTATATAAACTTTTCCTCCCATACCTATCTCTTACTGGAACCCGAGTCCTCTGCAGCAGCGCTGGAATCCAAATTTCCGGTAGTAATTGAAAAGTATGTTGCCGGAGCCGTAGCCCAGACTTTTGGCCAGACCTGGAAGGATTTTCAGGCAGCAGGGAACGGGTACAGATACTTTTTGCAGCCACTTCAGGATATCCACCTTACCTCAGAACTGGAAGCTGAACTGGCCCCGAACGGAAGCAAAAAATCTATTTACATCTTCAGTGTGGTGGCGGTTTTTATCCTGTTCCTGGCCTGTATCAACTTTATTAATCTATCTACAGCCCAGTCTATGGACAGGGCGAAAGAGGTAGGGATACGTAAAACATTTGGCTCTGAGAAAAAAGATCTCATGAGCCAGTTTCTGATGGAATCCTCGCTGATAAGCCTGCTCGCGCTTTTTGTTGCTTTCCTCATCATGCTGGTCTTACTGCCGGTGTTTAATGATATTTCCGGCAAGAGTTTATCCATACTGGAATTGCTACACCCCCTGAATCTGCTGTTAATGATCCTCTTTGCAGTAGTGGTAGGGGTAGTAGCAGGACTTTACCCTGCATTTGTACTTTCTTCCTTCAGACCGATCACGGTGCTCAAAGGCAGGTTTAAATCCAACAAATACGGACTTGCGCTGCGCAACGGCCTTGTGGTTTTTCAGTTTGCAATCTCTGTGGTGCTCATCATCTCTGCCATCATTGTTAACCAGCAGATGGATTATATGCTGGGAGACTCTTTAGGCTTTAGAAAAGACCTTGTGCTACTGATTGACCGAACAGACCTTTTACAAGACCAGGGACTAACCTTTAAATCGGAGCTGGCCCGTGTGCCGGGCGTGGAGGCAGTGGCTGCAACTACGTCTATACCCGGACAGGCTAATTTCTTTGGGGTAACCCTACAGCCTATCGGTGCAACTGAGCAGCTTACTGGCAGGGGTATTATGGTAGACGAAGGCTTTGTTGATGTACTTGACCTGGAGCTGGTAGATGGCCGCTTCTTCTCAAAGGAGTATTATACAGATTCATTGTCGGTAATATTAAATGAAAAGGCGGTAAAGGATCTTGGTTTGGCAAATCCAATAGGTGCCAGGGTGCATACCATGGATAACTTCTTCAATGCCCCGGACGGAGGTTTTTATGAGTACACAGTGGTTGGCGTTGTAAAAGACTTCCATTTTCAGTCGCTGCACCAAAAAATTGCTCCCCTGGCTTTCTACAACTTGTCTAAGTTTGGAAATGGCACCCCTACAACAACCGTACGCGTACAGGGCAATAATTTACAAACTACCTTAAAAGGCATAGAAGCTACCTGGAACAGCTTCATCAAAGACAGGCCCATCAGTTATTCTTTTATTGATGAAACGCTGGCAAGGCAGTACCTGTCGGAGCAGCGGGCACAGAAGATTTTCTCAATATTCTCTTCACTGGCCATTTTTATAGCCTGTATAGGCTTGCTTGGCCTGGTGGCCTACACTACCCAGCAGCGCACAAGAGAAATTAGCATCAGAAAAACGCTGGGTGCCAGTGCTGTAAGTATCACCAACCTGCTTTTGAAAGATTTTCTGAAGCTTGTGTTAATCGCATCCCTGATTGCATTCCCCATAGCGTGGTGGGGCATGAGTAAATGGCTCGAAGACTTTGCCTATCGGGTTGATATTGCAGTTTGGGTATTCCTTGCTGCAGGAATCGTTGCGACCATTGTTGCCTTCCTAACCATCAGCTACCAGGCAATAAAGGCAGCCATGGCCAATCCGATAAAAAATCTTAGATCTGAATAAAAGCGGGGCAATTTTGAGTCCTGCGCTACAACAGACCGTCATCCACAGTATTAATTGTTATTTAAAATTCTGCGCCATGATCCGTAATTACCTGAAAATTGCCATGCGCAATTTGATGAAGTATAAGTTTATCTCCTTCATTAATCTCTTTGGCTTAACGGTTGGGCTTTGCTGCTGTCTGCTGATCCTGGGTTACATTTTATATGAGATTAGCTACGACCGCTATCACACCAATGCAGATAATATATACAGGGTAGAACGGAGCTGGCAAAACCCTGAAACCGGTATGGCTTCGCTGCAGCTTGGTTCCGTGGCGCCTGCCATTGCACCATTGCTAGAGAATGATTTTCCGGAAATTAAAAAGCTTACCCGTCTCCTGTCCACTGATAATACCCTGCTTCGTTACGAGGATAAGACATTCAATGAGCGAAGGGCCTATTGCGCTGACGAAAACTTTTTAGATGTTTTTGATGTGGAAGTGCTGAGGGGGAATCCTGAAACTGCCCTCGACGAACCCTTTACCGTAATGCTTACGGAAGAAGTGGCAGGGAAATACTTTGGAGAGGAAGATCCGCTGAATAAAGTCATCCGCATGGATGGTCAGTTCGAGATGAAAGTAACGGGTATCTTTGAAGAGTTTCCTGCTAACTCACACGTCCATCCCGAGATCCTGATCTCTTTCAACACCCTCCGTAGTCCTGATATCTTAGGCGAGGAATACCTGAGCTCCAACTGGGGCGATAACTCCTACTTTACCTATGTGCTGCTGCCCGAGCACTATGATCACAAAGATCTGCAAGCACAGTTTCCGGCTTTCCTGGACAGGCATATTAAAGATCAGGGTGATAAACCATCGAAATCGACCACTCTTACACTAACGCCCCTTACAGACATTCATCTGTATTCTAATAAAGACCTGGAGCTGGAAAAAAATGGTGATATAAAGCGGGTGTACATTTTCTCGGCCATTGCACTCTTCATTCTGCTCATAGCCTGCATCAACTACATGAATCTTTCTACTGCCCGCTCGGTGTTGCGTGCCAAAGAGATTGGTATTCGTAAGGTAGTAGGGGCCGGCAAGAGCGAGCTGGTCGTGCAGTTCTTAAGCGAATCGGTGCTGATCGCCTGGATTGCCACCATTCTTGCATTTATATGCACCTGGCTGGGGCTTCCCTGGCTTAATGAAGTGTCGGGGCAAAGCCTTACGATCGATAGCCTGCTGAGGTGGGAGGTGTTCATTCCTCTTCTGCTCCTGCCTTTTGCTGTGGGTATTATATCAGGCATTTACCCGGCACTCTTTCTTTCTTCTTTTCAGCCCATCAAGGTCCTGAAAGGCGTGGTTAAGATTGGAGGCGGAGGCCTGTCCTTTCGGCAGGTGCTGGTAATTACTCAGTTCTCGCTCTCCATTATCCTGATTGTAAGTACCGTGGTGGTGTACCAGCAACTGCAGTACATGCAGAAGAAAGCACTTGGCTTTGACAGGGAGCATGTGGTAACATTTTCTACCAACGATATGCTCGCTGAAAACTTTGACGCTTTTCGTACAGAATTGTTGGCAAATCCGGCTATCACAGAAATTGGCAGATCTTCGCTGGTGCCAACAGATCGTTTACTGGATGCTGCCGGTTCGCAGATCAAGCTGGGCGATTCCTTAGCCCCTACAAAAGCCGATATCAAGTTTGTAACTGCAGATGACTATTTTATACCTGCCTATGATATAGCGCTGGTGGCTGGCAGAAACTTTTCCAAGGATTTTGGAGCGGATACCGCTGCATTCATCATCAACGAAGCTGCTGTAAAGGTACTGGGGCTTAAATCGGCCGAAGATGCCATTGGTAAAGAATTTCAGTATTACAACAGAACAGGCAGGTTAGTGGGGGTTGTGCGCGACTTTCACTTTGAATCCATGCACCATCCTATTTTACCCATTGTGTTTTTCAAACCACTGCCACCTTTCGGCTATGGCAATGTTTCGGTTAAAATATCAGGCCAGAATGTACCCGCGGCCCTGGCGCAGCTGGAAAAAACCTGGCGCACCTTTGTGCCCGAAACACCATTCGAGTACACTTTTCTCGATGATACCTATTCAGCCCTCTACGATGCGGAGCACAGGCAGGGAACAGTATTTACCCTTTTTGCCTGCATAGCCATTGCCATTGCCTGTCTGGGGCTCTTCGGCTTATCGGCCTTTACCATCAGCCAGCGGGTAAAAGAAATAGGTATCCGCAAGGTGCTGGGTGCCGACACACGCACCATTGTAGCGCTCCTATCCAAAGACTTTCTGAAACTGGTGCTGCTTGCTGCAATCATTGCCTTTCCGCTGGCCTGGTATGCCATGCACCAGTGGCTGGAAGATTTTGCCTACCGCATCAACATTCCACTATGGGCCTTTATTCTTGCGGGTTCACTGGCGGCCATTGTTGCCTTCCTCACCATCAGCTATGGCGCCATAAAAGCGGCTATGGCCAACCCGGTAAAGAATTTGAGAACAGAATAAACTGAACCCTTCAACAGTCAGACCTATGCTTAAGCACCACTTTTTGCTGACCTACCGAAACTTTAAGCGCTTTAAGGGCTCCTTCTTTATTAACCTGGTTGGGCTGTCTGCCGGCCTGGCCTGCACCTTACTGATATACCTGTGGGTGATGGATGAGCTAAGCGTTGACAGGTTTCATGAAAATAGTGCACGCCTGTACCAGGTGATGGAACGCCAGCATGGGGCAGAAGGGGTGGAAGTAACAACCTCTACACCGGGACTCCTGGCAGAAGCCCTGGCAGAGGAAATGCCTGAGGTAGCCTATGCGGTTCCAACTTTCGGGGCAGAAGACCTTACCCTCTCTGTGGAGGATAAACACATCCGGGCAAGCGGCCAGTATGCAGGCAAAGACTTTTTCAATATCTTCTCCTATAAACTACAGCAGGGAGATGAAAGCCAGGTACTAAGGGATAAAAACGCTATTGTACTTTCAGAAGAGCTTGCCTTACGATTATTTAACAGTACAGAAAATATCATTGGCAAAGCGGTTGAATTTCCTGATGATCAGCGGTACATGGTTACCGGTGTGTTTGAGGGAGTCCCCCATAACTCCTCCAATCAGTTTGATTTTGTGCTGTCTTTTGAAGCATTCAAAGAGCTTTCTCCCTGGGTGCTGGACTGGACTAACAATGCCACGCTAACCTACCTGCTTCTGAAAGAAGGCACCGATATCCCGCTGTTCAATAAAAAGATTAAAAATTTTGTAAAGTACAAAGAGGGCGAAGCACACATCACTTTATTTGCCACACTTTATGCCGGCCAGTATCTCTATGGTACCTATGAAAATGGAATACAGGCCGGAGGCAGAATAGAATACGTCAGGCTGTTTTCTATCATTGCTTTCTTTATTCTTTGCATTGCCTGCATCAACTACATGAATCTTTCTACTGCAAAAGCTGCCAGAAGGTTAAAAGAAGTAGGCATCAAAAAAGCAGTAGGTGCAAGCAGAAGCATGCTGATGCTGCAATACCTGGGAGAATCGCTCATGATGACGTTGCTGGCAGTGATCCTGGCGGTGTTGCTGGTGGTAGTTTTCCTGCCTCAGTTCAACGAAATCACAGAAAAGCAGCTTTTTCTGAATTTTGATCCAGGCCTTGTACTGGTAATTTCCGGCATCACGCTATTTACGGGTATTATATCCGGCAGTTACCCGGCACTCTACCTCTCCGGTTTTAAACCGGTAAACATCCTGAAAGGCAGGGTCACTGCAGGCAGGCTCCACAGCTCCCCAGGCGGAACATTTGCCCGTAAAGGACTGGTGGTCTTTCAGTTCTCGCTCTCTATCTTTTTAATCGTGGCGGTTTTGGTGGTATATAAACAGATTGAATACACCCAAACCAAAAATCTTGGATACAACAAAGAAAATATCATTCATTTTGTAGCACAGGGAGCGGTGGGACAAAATCTAGAGACTTTTCTGGCTGAAATGGAAGCCCTGCCGGGAATTCACCAGGTATCCAGCATTGGGCACAGCCTGGTAGATGGTGGTTACCGGAGCAGCTCCAGTACAGTGCAATGGGAGGGGAAAAATCCCGATGATATTGTTGAAATGGAAAGCGTGCGGGTAAACTACGGTATGATTGAGCTGCTGGAGATTGAAATGCTGGCAGGGAGAGCCTTTTCCAAAAGCTTTGGTGATGAGGGTTCTAAAATCATTTTTAACGAAGCAGCCATTAAAGTAATGGGGCTTAAAGATCCGGTAGGGAAAGTAATTAAGCTATGGGATCAGGAAAGACAAATTGTGGGTGTGGCGAAAGACTTTCATTTCCAGTCTTTTCATGAACAGGTAAACCCCCTGTTTTTTATACTGCAGCCACAGAATACCTGGATTGTGATGGCCAGGGTGGAAGCAGGAAAGGAGCAGCAGGCTATTGCAGGAATTCAGGAATTACACCAAAAAGTTAATCCAGGCCTGCCATTCGACTATAAATTTATGGATGAGGGTCTTCAGGCACAGTATGAGTCAGAACAGCGTGTGGCGGTATTGTCGCGTTATTTTGCCGGTCTTGCCATTCTGATTTCCTGCCTGGGCCTCTACGGTCTGGCAGCATTTGCTGCCGAGCAGCGCACCAAAGAAATTGGTATCCGCAAGGTACTGGGGGCATCTGTCACAAACATCATGGCATTGCTCTCAAAAGAATTTATGCAGCTGGTGCTTATTGCCATAGTAGCAGGATCAGCATTGGCGTGGCTGGCCATGGCCAAATGGCTGGAAGGATATGCTTATCGCATTGAACTAGGGTGGTGGAGTTTTGCCCTTGCCGGAGCGGCAGCTTTGCTTATTGCCCTCTGCACGGTTAGTTACCAGGCCATCAGAGCGGCCCTTTCTAACCCGGTAAAGAATCTGCGAACTGAATAATTCAGGAACTATGCTTAAGAATTATTTTAAAACAGCTCTTAGAAGCCTCTGGAATAACAAAGGCTATGGCTTTTTGAACATAGCCGGATTGGCTGTGGGTATAGCCTCGGCAGCGCTTATTTTTTTATGGGTTGAAGATGAGTTAACCTATAACCACCACCATGCAGATATTGACCGCATATACCGGGTCATGGAGCACCAAACATTTGATGGCACTATTTACACCATGGGTGCTACGCCCGGTGTGCTGGCAAGAGGAATGCAGGAGGAAATCCCTGGTGTAGCACTCACCGCCCGTACAAACTGGGGTGCCAGAAAGCTTTTTTCTCTGGCAGATAAGTCCATCTTTGAGGAAGGGATCTACATGGACTCCAGCTTTTTTAAGATTTTCGATTTTCCCTTTCTTCAGGGGAACGCTGCGAAACCATTCTCCCAGCTCCACTCCATTGTAATTTCCAGGCAAATGGCCGAGCGGTTCTTTGAAAACCCTCATGATGCTTTCGGTAAAAGTATAAAGATGGATAATGAGCAGGAATACCTCATTAGCGGTGTTTTTGAAGATCTGCCTGCTAATTCATCATTTGATTTTGACTGGGCAGTTCCCTTTAAGCTCTATGTAGATGAAAACCAGTGGTTAACTGACTGGGCCAGTAACGGTATTATCACCTATGCGAAGCTGGCAGAAAATGCGGATCCTGCTCAGGTAAATGCCCAGCTGCTGGGCTACATAAAAAGCAAAAATGAGGAGGCGGTTGCACAGGCTTTTTTATTTCCCATAACAGACTGGCGGCTGTACAGCAAGTTTGAAAATGGCAAGCAGGTTGGCGGGCTTATTCAGTTTGTGCGCTTGTTCTCTACCATTGCGTGGATTATACTGATTATTGCCTGCATCAACTTTATGAACCTGGCTACGGCCCGATCTGAAAAGAGAGCCAGGGAGGTGGGCGTAAGAAAAGTGCTTGGCGCAGGCAGGGGCAGGCTTGTGCTGCAATTTATGACAGAATCGCTGCTGCTCTCATTTATAGCTGTAGTACTTTCTGTAGGAATCATTTACCTCTGTATTAATGGTTTCAACAAGCTTGTTGAAAAAGAACTTGCCGTAAATATTTTTGATCCGTTGCATTTTCTTGCACTCCTGGGTATAGGTGTATTATGTGGTATCATAGCAGGTAGTTATCCGGCTTTGTACCTCTCTTCTTTTAACCCGGTTACTGTTTTTAAAGGCTTGCGGATAAAAGGGAACACCAGCGCAGGCCTGATCAGAAAGGGTCTTGTCGTTACGCAGTTTGCAGCATCGATTGTGCTGATAATAGGCACCATTGTTATTTATGAGCAGATACAGCACATCAAGAGTCGCGACCTAGGCTATAACAAGGAGCAAGTCGTTTACATGAACCTGCAGGGGAAGATGAACGAACGTTTCAGTGTCATCCGGCAGGATCTGTTGGCCTCTGGTATGGTAGCGCATGCGGCAGTAAGCAACCAGCGGGTGCTGCAAATGGGAAACAACGGCTGGGGTTATGAATGGAAAGGCAAAGATCCAAATCAGCAGATCCTGATAACGAATGAAAATGTAAGCCACGATTACCTCAAAACAATGGGCATGCGCCTGAAGAGCGGGAGAGACTTTAAACCCATTGAAGCCCAGGACAGCAACAGCATCATAATCAATGAAAGTCTGGCCAAACTAATGAATAAAGAAGAGGCAGTTGGTGAAATCATTAGCAGCGATAGCAGAGATTTCGAAATTATTGGTGTGGTGCATGATTTTGTTTACTCTGATGTGTATGCACCCGCAGCGCCTCTCATATTATTTGCCCAGCCTTCTGCCACAAACTTCCTGTTTGTTCGGCTCAGGCAGGGCGTAAACATGCCCGATGCTTTAGCAAAGCTCGAAAGTGTTTTGAAAGCCCATAATCCAGGCTATCCCTTCGAGTACAAGTTTTTGGATGAAGAGTTTGATAACTTATTTAAAAGCGAAATGCTGATTGGTAAGCTATCGAGGATATTTGCCATGCTGGCCATCTTTATATCATGCCTTGGGTTGTTTGGTCTTGCAGCATATACTGCAGAAAGAAGAACAAAAGAGATTGGCATCAGAAAGGTATTGGGGGCATCTGCTGTGGGTATCGCCAGCCTCTTGTCACTGGATTTCCTGAAGCTGGTTTTTGTTTCTTTTCTGCTTGCATTTCCGCTGGCCTGGTACCTGATGCACCAGTGGCTGCAGGACTTTGCCTACAGAATTTCAATTAACTGGACAGTGTTTTTAGTAGCTGGCGTAGCTGCTATACTGATTGCACTATTCACCATCAGCTTTCAGGCCATCAGGGCAGCGCTATCTAACCCGGTAAAGAATTTAAGAACTGAATGATAATTTACTGCAGGCAGTGCCTTTACTGATGGAAGTTTAGGCGCCTGTACCACTTTTTAATTAGTACATTATGTACCGCACCTACCTAAAAATTGCCTGGAGAAACCTGCAGAAAAGCAAGATTTACTCCATCCTGAATATCCTGGGGCTGGCCATTGGCTTGTCCTGCTTTATCTTAATAAGCCTTTATGTATTAGATGAGCTAAGCTATGATCGCTACCACACCAAGGCCGACCGCATTTACCGCATCAACAGCGACATTAAGTTTGGCGATAGTGAAATGCACATGGCGGAAACGCCTGATGTGATGGGGGCGATTTTAAAAAAGGATTACCCGCAGGTAGAGGAGTATGTGCGGCTGTATAACAACACAGGAGCACAACATTTGAAAAAGGGGGAAAGCTACCTCAATGAAGAAGATGTGGTTCATGCCGATTCCAGCTTTTTTCGGGTGTTTAGCTTTACTGCAGTGGCAGGCGATCTTGATAAAGCACTGAGCACTCCAAACTCAGTGGTGCTTACCGAATCTATGGCGCTTAAATATTTTGGCACCATACAGGTGTTGGGCAAGCCGCTGGAGAACATCAGGGGCCAGGTATTTAGTATCACGGCAGTTATTGAAGATATGCCAGCCAACGGGCACTTTCGGTTCGATTTCATTTTTTCGATGGATAATTTTCCCTATGAATGGGAAAGTTATTTAAGCCACAATTTCCACACCTACCTGCTCCTGAAAGAAGGGGTAAGTGCAGCAGAATTTCAGCCCAGACTTGATCAGTATATTGCAGATTACGCAATGCCCCGGATTGGGCAGATGCTGAACGTTAAGAACATACAGGAACTGGAAGCTTCGGGCAATAGTCTTGCCTACTCAGTCACACCTATTACTGATATTCATCTCTATTCCGACAGAGCTTCGGAGCTTAGCCCCAGTGGCAACATACAGTATGTGTATATATTCTCGGCGGTAGCCCTGTTTATTCTGCTGATTGCCTGTGTAAACTTCATGAACCTGGCCACTGCCCGCTCTGCCAGCAGGGCCAGGGAAGTGGGCATTCGTAAAGTGCTGGGCTCACAGCGCGGGCAGCTGGTCATGCAGTTCCTGGCAGAAGCCACCCTTATGGCACTGCTGGCAATGGGCATTGCCCTGGTACTGGTGGTAATTGCATTGCCCCATTTCAACGCGCTGGCTGCCAAATCAATTTCAATACAGCTGATCCGGCAACCCCGGTTCATGCTCTTTCTGCTCCTGCTTCCTTTCCTGGTTGGACTGCTGGCAGGTTCCTATCCTGCTTTCTTTTTATCTGCTTTCAAACCCATACAGGTGCTCAAGGGCAGGCTTAACCTTGGGGCAAAAGGGGGCGACTTCAGAAATGTGCTGGTGGTGTTTCAGTTTGCTACCTCTATCATGCTCATTATTGGCACCATTGTAGTCTACCAGCAGCTGTCTTACATGCAGAACAAAAACCTGGGCTTTAACAAAGAGCAGGTGCTGATTGTGGAAAATACCTGGGTGCTTGAAAACAGTGCAGCCGCTTTCAAAAATGAGGTGCTGCAAATGCCGGGGGTGCAAACGGGTACCTTCAGCGGCTTTCTGCCCATCAACGATAGCTACCGCAACAACCAGAGCTTCTCCAAAGATGCGGTTATGAACTCCAAAAGCGGCTTTAACATGCAAAGGTGGCAGATCGATTACGACTACCTGAACACCCTGGGCATGGAGCTGGTAGCGGGCAGGAACTTCTCCAGGACCTATGGCGGCGATTCTTCTGCAGTGATCATCAACGAAACTACTGCTAACATACTGGGTTACGAAGATCCCATAGGTAAAAAGTTATACCAGGTTGGCGACTACAATTCCGGTGCTGTTAACGGCTTAGAGATCATTGGGGTGGTAAAGAACTTCCATTTCGAATCCATGCATCAGCAAATAGGACCGCTCTGCATGGTGCTGAACAACCACAGCCGCATGGCCTCCTTTAAAGTTGATGCTGATAAAATTCCTGCCCTGCTTGCCGGGATCGAAGATAAATGGGCAGACATGACCTCGGGTATGCCCTTTAGCTACCGCTTTCTGGATGATGATTTCGCCGAGATGTACCGTGCCGAACAGCAGGTGGGTCAGATTACGCTCATTTTCACCGTGCTTGCCATCGTAGTGGCCTGTCTGGGGCTTTTTGGCCTGTCTACTTTTATAGCAGAAAGGCGCGCCAAAGAAATAGGCATACGCAAAGTGCTGGGTGCTTCTGTTGAGGGACTGGTGCAGCTGCTCTCCAAAGATTTTCTCAGGCTGGTGCTCATTGCTTTCCTTATTGCCAGCCCTGTTGCCTGGTACGCCATGCACAGCTGGCTGCAGGATTTTGCTTACCGCATTGACCTTAGCTGGTGGTATTTTGCAGGAGCAGGGGTACTGGCCCTTTTCATCGCACTGGCCACCGTAAGTGTGCAGGCCATTAAAGCGGCCATGGCGAACCCGGTGAAAAATTTGAGAGCGGAGTAGGAGCCTGCGGGCTCCAGCTGTATGCTGTATTATACTTAAATCCAGATGATGATGCTAAGGAATTATTTTAAAATAGCCATCCGCAACCTGCAGAGGCACCGGCTGTATACCCTCATCAATGTGCTGGGTATTACCTTGGGTTTTTCTGCAGCAGTGGTGATCTACATATTCCTGTCGGCAGAAACTAATTTCGATTCCTTTCACAGCAATTCATCTGCCACTTACCGGATTGTACAGCAGTACCATACCTCAGAAGGAACCCAGTTCTGGAACACCACCGCTTATCCACTGGCCGAGGCACTGAGGCAGGAGTTTCCACAGGCCACCTTTGCACAGGCAGCCGGACCCATGGGTAGTGTTATTTCTGTGCAGGATGGGGAGCAGCTGCGTAGGTTTGAAGAAGATAAGGTACTCTATGCTGATGAGCATTATTTATCTGTATTTGATTTCAGTGAGGTGTTTTCCCGGCAGGAGCTGTGGCTCGCGGGTAGTCCCGGCACCGCTTTTAATCACCTCAATGCAGTGGTGCTTACACAGTCAGCAGCCAGCCGTTATTTTTCCAGGGAATATAGTCCGGAGGAATTACTGGGCAAAAACCTAAGGCTGAATGATCAGGAGACGTTGATGGTAACCGGTGTGATACAGGACCTTCCGCCCAATACCAGCCTGTCTTTTGAGGTGCTGATCTCTTATGCGTTCTTCAAAAAGCACCATGAATACCAGGCAAACAACTGGTCTGGCAATTACCAGGGCACCACCTTTGCAGTACTCCCGGAGCAGTTTGAGCAGGCAGATATTCTGAACGCACTGGCTGCTGTGGAGAAAAAACACCTAAGTGCTGCAGACAGCAAAAGAATTGAATGGTTACTGCAGCCCCTGCAGGAGGTGCATACAGACACAACCTATGGAAGCAGCCCGGGCAGCTACGTAGTGGGTCGGGAGATAATACTGGGCATGATGAGCCTGGCTGTGTTCCTGGTGCTCATTGCCTGCGTGAACTATATCAACCTGGCTACAGCGCAGTCGCTGAAAAGAAGCCAGGAAGTAGGGGTGAGGAAGGTGCTGGGCGCCAGCCGCAAGCAGCTGTTTTTACAGTACATGATAGAAACCTTCCTCATTAGCCTGGTGGCGGCTGTACTTTCCCTCCTGCTTGCTAAGGGTGTGATAGACCTGATCAACGGGGAGATAACCTATACCCAATACAACTTTAGCCTTAACCTGGATCTGCTTTTATTCGGCACGCTGCTACTGTTATCTATTACCTTACTTTCATGTGGCTACCCTGCTTTGGTTCTGTCGCGGCTGGCACCTGTTCAGGTGCTGAAAAGCAAAGCAGTTCCTGCCAGAAGAAGGTTTTCTCTGCGCCAGTTGCTGATCGTCTTTCAATTTTCAGCTGTACAGCTACTGATTGCGGGCACCATCATTGTGGCCAGCCAAATGCATTATTTCCGGAATAAAGACCTGGGCTATAACAAAGAAGCGGTGCTTACCGTGCCTTTTCCGGATACCAATGCAGATAAGCAGGAGGCTTTCCGGCAGCGCCTGATGCAGAATTCCGGCATAGAACGGCTAAGCTTTGCCTCAGGAACGCCCACGCCTTACGGAAGGAAGTATGGCACAAGCTTCAGATTAGCGCACGAGCCTGAAGACAGAATGAGACGTGCTGAAATGATGGTGGTTGATCAGGAATACCTTGCAGTCTATGAGCTGGAGGTGGTGGCTGGAAACTGGGTAGCAGAAGCTAATAAAACCGAAGAATTCAATGGATTTGTGGTGAACGAGGCATTGGTCCGGATGCTGGGCGGAGATCCTGATGCAATTATTGGTAAACAGCTGGTGATCAATGAGGGTGAGGCCCCGGTAATAGGTGTGGTGAAAGATTTTCATAACAACGGACTCCAGGAAGAAATATCACCCTGCGTGCACATGTACTGGGGTGCAGGTTTTCTGGATCAGGCACATATACGTTTAGCCGGCCATGCGGCGGGTGGTGCCGGCCTTAGTGCAGCACTTTCAGCAGTGGAAGAATCCTGGAAGGCATTTTTTCCTGATGCTACCTTCAACTTTACATTTGTGGATGATAGCCTGGCACAGCATTATATACTGGAGAAAATGGTATATAAAGTTTTCAGGATTGCTTCTGCCGTGGCCATATTCCTGGGGTGTCTGGGGCTTTACGGCCTGGTTTCCTTTGTGGCCGTGCAACGTACCAAAGAGGTAGGCATCCGCAAGGTGCTGGGTGCATCCGTGGCAAACATTCTGCGGCTGCTTACCTGGGACTTCGTTAAGCTGTTGCTGATTGCTGTAACTATTGCAACACCAGTTGCCTGGTATCTAATGCAAGGCTGGCTTCAGGGTTTTGCCCATCGCATTTCGCTGGAATGGTGGCATTTTTTCGGTGCAGGAGTCCTTACCCTGTTCATTGCGCTGGCTACGGTGAGCTACCAGGCTATCAAAGCAGCCCGGGCCAACCCGGTAAAGAATCTAAGAACTGAATAACTAACATCACCTAAACCCCTCTCACATGTTCCGTAATTACCTTAAAATAGCCTGGAGAAATCAGATAAAAAACAAAACTTATTCGCTCATCAACATAGGTGGCATGGCTGTGGGTATGGCGGTGGCTTTGCTTATTGGTTTGTGGATATGGGACGAACTGTCTTTTAATAAACACCATGATTATTACGACAGAATTGCCATTGTAGTACAGAACAATACAATTGATGGAGAGATAGAGACAAACGACTGGCAGGTGGCCCCTTTGGGGAAAGAACTCCGCGACCACTATGGCAGCAACTTTAAACATGTAGTAACCTCAAGCGTTCCTAACAGCCATATTTTATCTGTTGATGATAAAGCTGTCACTCAACACGGCAGCTTCATGGAGGCCGGTGCGCCTGAAATGTTCTCCTTAAAAATGAGCAAAGGAACCCACTCCGGCCTACAGGACTTGAATGCAGTGTTGCTGTCACAATCTGCAGCCAAAGCTTTATTTGGTGAGGTGGATCCTATGGGTGAAACCATTAAAATTGACAATAATCTGGATGTGCAGGTAAAGGGTGTTTATGAAGATTTTCCAGACAATTCAGAATTCAGAGGCCTACAGTTTATTGCTCCCTGGGATCTGCTGTTGAAAAGTAAAAATTTAGTAGGTGATGAAAATTGGGTTAATAACTGGTGTTACATATATGTACAGTTAGCAGCGCATGTAGATATTCGTAAAGCCTCTGCCGCCATTAAAGATGCAAAACTAAAGAAGGTGAGCGAGGGGAACAGGAGATTTAATCCTCAGCTTTTCCTGTTTCCGATGGAGAAGTGGCGCCTGTATGCAGGTTTTGAGCAGGGAGATAATGTTGGGGGATACATCCGCTTTGTCTGGCTTTTTGGAGCCATTGGGGCGTTTGTTTTGTTGCTGGCCTGTATCAACTTCATGAATTTGAGTACGGCCCGCTCGCAAAAGCGGGCTAAAGAAATAGGTATCCGGAAGGTTATTGGATCAGGGCGGGACCAGCTCATCTGGCAATTTTTCGGCGAATCCCTTTTAGTAGCGTTCATGGCTTTTTTGCTTTCATTGATCCTGGTGCAGCTTTCTCTGCCATGGTTTAATGAGGTAGCCGATAAAAAAATGGCCATATTATGGACAGAACCTTTATTTTGGCTATGGTGCGTGGGCTTCACCGTTTTAACCGGAATCATTGCCGGGGGGTATCCGGCGCTTTATTTGTCCTCTTTCAGGCCTGCTCATGTTTTGAAAGGTGCATTCCGCCCCGGCCGTTTCTCTGCCCTTCCCCGAAAGGCCCTTGTTATTTTGCAGTTTACAGTATCTGTAACCTTCATTATTGCTACCATCATTGTGTATCAACAGATTCAGCACGCCAAAAACCGGCCAATAGGATATAAGCGCGACGGTCTGCTTAGCATCCCCATAAAAACTGATGAGGTGCGCAATAACTTTAGTGCCTTCCGGAATGACTTAATGGCCAGCGGTGCCGTATCGGAAGTTGCCCTGTCGCAAAATGCTGTTACGGAAATTGAATCTACTAATTTTGGCTTTCAGTGGAAAGGAAAAGATCCCGGACTGGTAGATCAGTTTTCTACCATGGAAGTAGATCAGGAATGGGGTAAAACAGTGGGCTGGAAAATAAAGGAGGGCCGTGATTTTTCTAAGGAATTTGCAACAGATTCTTCTGCCATTATCCTAAATGAAAAGGCTGTTAAATATATGGGTTTTGAAAATCCTGTAGGAGAAACAGTCAGGGCTTTTGGCCGGAATTATACGGTAATTGGAGTGGCGGAAGATTTGGTGATGCAGTCAGTTTATCATCCTGTAAATCAGACGATTTTTTTCCTCAATACTTTCTACCAAAATAAAATCATCAACATCAGAATCAATTCGGCAGTAAGTGCAGGAAAAGCAGTAGCAGATATTGGCACGTTGTTCAAAAAACATAATCCCGCTACGCCTTTTGAATACCAATTTGTAGAAGATGAACTGGCTGCAAAATGGGCTTTTGAGGAGCGAATTGGTAAGCTGGCGGGCTTCTTTGCAGTACTTGCCATATTGATCAGCTGCCTGGGTTTGTTTGGGCTGGCGGCTTATTTGGCCGAGCAACGCACCAAGGAAATTGGCATACGTAAGGTGCTGGGAGCCAGTGTACAGAACATTACCATACTCATCTCCAGGGATTTTGTAAAGCTGGTACTGCTCGCTATTGTAATTGCCATGCCCATAGCCTGGTATTTTATGGAGGGCTGGCTGCAGGATTTTGCCTACCGCATAGACCTTAACTGGTGGATTTTTGCCGGTGCTGGCCTGCTGGCCCTCATCATTGCCCTGGCAACGGTAAGTGTGCAGGCCATAAAAGCAGCCATGGCCAACCCGGTAAAGAATTTAAGAGCGGAGTAGAGGCAGAATATAATTCTTGGAAGCCTGTAATGTATGCTGGTTTCAGGAGTCATACTAAAAGAGAGATGGGATTACCATCTCCCACAGGGCTGTTCCTGATTGAATAGGAGCAGGTGTATCATAAACGCACACCTGCTGTACGATACCGCACGCCAGGTGATGGTGCCTGTGTGGTAAAAGGCTTAAAAACAGCTAATTGTGTAATTGGCACATCATCTGCAGATTGCTGTGCAAATCTTGGGCAACTCCATAACTGTAATCATCAACTCGGGGAGAAACAGCAAATTTTTAAACTGTACTCATATGAAAACCTCTCTTAAACATTTACCGCTCTACTTTTTGGCCGCTTTTACGCTCCTTATTTTTTCGGCTTTCTCATCTGTAAAGTCTCCCGACGAGCCCTACCTGGTAAAAGAATTTACCCAGCATGAGCCGGGTAACTTGGAAGTCACTACCTCCGGTGGCAGTATCAATGTGTCGGCCCACGAGGGTAATACCGTGCGGGTAGAAATGTGGGTTCAGGTTGGCGGGAAAAAGATTGCTGCCGGAGATGCAGAAGGCGAAAAGATCCTGAAAGATTTTAACATTAATATTTCACAGGAGGGCAATACAGTTTCTGCTGTAGCAGAGAAGAAAGAGAACACCAAGTTCCAGGGTAAAAACCATCCCAATATTTCCTTTACTGTTTTGGTGCCAAAGCGCACAACCAGCAATTTAACCACCAGTGGCGGTTCTATTTCCTTAGATGGCGTAGAAGGCAGCCAGGAGGTGAAAACCAGCGGAGGTAGCTTAAGCTTTAAAAATATTAACGGAAATGTAGAAGGCCATACCTCTGGCGGAAGTATCGAAGTATTAAATTACACCGGCGTATTAAATGGCAACACCAGTGGTGGCAGTATTAACCTGCGTGACTCAAAGGGCGAGCTAAAGGTGCATACTTCAGGGGGTAGCATAAACATTGAAAATGTACAGGGAAATATAGATGCCAGTACCAGCGGTGGCACTATAAACGCCAAACTGCTTACCCTGGATAAACAGGTAAAGCTGCATACAAGTGGAGGCAGCATTAAAGCTGTGCTGCCCAGCGGAGTAGGATTAGACCTGGACCTGCAAGGTGAAAAGGTAAATACCAGGCTTCAGGATTTTAACGGTCAGGCTGATAAAGGCAGGGTGAAGGGAAGTATGAATGGTGGTGGTATAGAGGTGGTCATGTCGACATCGGGCGGAAACATAGATCTGGAGTACCAATAGCATAAGCTATTTAGTGAATAGCGCAGGCAGCTTGTATGCTAACTGAGCGAATTATTGTGAGTATCAAGACTGATCAAACCTAACCCCTTATGTTCAAGAATCATTTAAAAGTTGCCTGGCGCAACATCATGAGAAATAAAACTTTCTCGCTCATTAACATTGTGGGTTTAACAAGTGGGCTGTGCTGTTTTCTGCTGATTGCCCTCTACATCGTTGATGAAGCTACCTTTGATCGCTTTCACGAAAATGGGGATGATATTTACAGGGTAGTAGAGCAGCGCTCCAGACCCGACGGAAAAGAAAGCAAGCTGGGCAGCACTGCTTACCAGCTCTCGGCCAGCGCAAAAAGAGATTTTCCCGAAGTAAAGCAGGCAGTAAGGCTGGTGGTGTTGGGCCGGGCAAATGTGGGCACCACTGAAAACACCAGTGTCTTTTACGAAGACTTCTGGATCAGCAATGCTGACTTTCTCAGGAGCTTTAGCTTTAAACTACTGCAGGGCGACCGCCAAACAGCTTTATCGGCACCTCATTCAGTTGTTATTACCGAAGAAACCGCCCTCAAATTTTTCAATACCACCCAGGTAATGGGCAAAAGCATCAAGGTCGACAGGGACAGTGTTCCTTACCAGATCACGGGTGTGTTGGAAAATTTCCCAATTAATTCTCAATTCTCCTTTAACCTTCTTTTTTCTGAATCGAGCCTGGAAGTGGCAGGCAATTTTAAACAGTTTGCCAATTCAGACTGGGCTTCCAATAACTTTTACACCTATTTTTTGCTCAACGATGGTGCTGATCCCCAAGCCATTGAAACGAAAATAAACAAGCTGGTGGCAGCCAACCGCAGCCCCGAAAATGGGGACAAAAGCAGCTTTATACTTCAGCCCTTAAAAGAAGTCCATTTTAACTCAGCAGATATTGAGGGTACATTAGGCAAGCAGGGTAATATTACCTACATCTATGTTTTTTCAATCATAGCCCTGTTTGTGCTGCTGATTGCCTGCATCAACTATATGAACTTAACCACTGCTCTTTTTAGCAGGCGGGCTAAAGAAATTGGGGTACGCAAAATAGCCGGTGCTTCGCGCAGCAGCCTGGTGGGCCAGTTTATGGCAGAGTCCTTTTTAATGACCGGGATCGCCTTTGCCCTGGCTTATGTGCTGATTAAACTTTTGTTGCCTGCTTTCAATACTTTTACACAGAAAGCACTAAACCTGGGTTTGGGTACAGATTACCGGATCTGGCTGGGCATACTTGTGGCACTTGTATTAGTGGGTGGCTTATCCGGTTTATACCCCGCTATGTTTCAATCGCGTTTAAAACCGCTGGAGCTGTTCAAAAGTAAGCTGCCGGTTGGGAGGGAGAGCATTTCCCTGCGCCGCTTCCTGGTGGTGTTTCAGTTTTCGGTATCCATCATCATGATCCTGGCAACGCTGGTGGTGTACCTGCAACTGCAGTACATCAACAGCAAAGACATGGGCTTTAATAAAAGCCAGCTGATGGTCATAGACATTAACAGTGGAAAGGTGCGCCAGGGAGCCGAAACCATCAAAAACGAATTTGCACGCCTGCCCCAGGTCACCGGGGTGGCCGTTAGCTCACGGGTTCCCGGCGAGTGGAAAACCCTGCCCAAAGTAAAGGTAAGGCAAACCAATGCCCGGGACTTAGCTGAAAGCGATATGTTTTTTCTGGCGGTAGATGACCACTTCCTGCCAACTTTTGAAATAGAGCTGTTAAAAGGCAGAAACTTTACCGCCGGTAGCATTGCCGATTCTTCTTCAATAATCCTAAATGAAACTGCTGCCAGGGCACTGGGAATAACCGAACCTTCGGAACAGCTTATCAGGATGCCGGCAGCTGAATATGGCGGTAGCATAGAAGCCTTAGAAGTGCCTTACCAGGCGCGGGTGGTAGGCATTGTAAAAGATTTCAACTTTCAGTCGCTAAGAGAACCACTGGCGCCCATGGTGCTGGGGTATCAGAACAACCCTGTTCATAGCATCGATTATTTTACCGTACGCGTTGAGCCTGGTAGCGTAGCTGCTACCCTGGAACAGCTGGAGGCGGTGCTGCACCAAATAGATCAGAACCATTTGTTTGAATACCATTTCCTGGATAATCAATGGGAGTTGTTTTACCAGGAAGATAGAATAAGAGAAACAATTTTCCTGATTGGGGCCGCGCTGGCCATTCTGATTGGCTGCCTGGGTTTGTTTGGGCTGGCTACTTTTGCTGCCGAGCAACGCCGGAAAGAGGTTGGGATCCGGAAGGTACTGGGCGCCAGCGTATCCAGTATTGTGCTGATGCTATCGAAAGATTTTCTAAAGCTGGTGTTGCTGGCAGCCATTATTGCCTTTCCGCTTGGCTGGTATGCGATGAACGAATGGCTGCAGGATTTTGCCTACCGCATCAACCTCAGCTGGTGGATCTTCGGGCTGGCTGGTCTGGGTGCTCTTCTGATCGCATTTATCACAGTTAGTTTTAAAACCATAAAAGCAGCCCTGGCCAACCCGGTGAATAACCTCAGAACTGAGTAAACGTAACCCATGCTTCAGAACTACTTTAAAATAATAGGCCGGAACCTCTGGCGCAGCAGATCTTTTGCTGCCATTAACATTTTTGGACTGGCGGTGGGGATGACATGCTGCCTGCTCCTGTGGCTCTACATCCGCAGCGAATCTTCTTACGATAAGCACCATACAGCGGCCAGTGATTTATACCTTGTCAGCAGTGAGGCTTTTGTAGCGGGAGGAGCAGAAGAGTATCCTATGCTTTCGGCACCTTATGCAGCGGGGCTTCAGGCAGAGTTTCCCGAGATAGCACGGGTAACCAGGCTCCTGACCCATGCTAATGAAGATAAAACACTGCTTCAGCACAGGGAGGCGGGTAAATCCATACAATCCTTTTATGAGACAAAAGGCTACCACGCAGATCCCCATTTTTTTGAGCTGTTTACCTACAGCTTTAAGGAAGGCGATGCGAAAACAGCCTTACAGGAGCCCAATTCACTGGTGCTTTCGGAAGCGGTGGCTTTGAAAATTTTTGGTGATGCTCCGGCACTGCACAAAAATATCCGTATCGGCGGCTCCACCGGCGGAGGCGAAGACTTTAAAGTAACAGGCGTTTACCTGGACGAAAGCGGCAGATCGCACATTGACGCAAGTTTCTTTGTACCCATTACGGCCGGCTGGGTGGGAGACTGGCTGCGTTACCAGGAGCATAATTTCTCCAGCAATAACCTCTTCTATACCTATGTGCAGCTCCAGCCAGGAGCCGATGCCTCCAGGCTGGAGCAGAAGCTCCCCCTGTTTATGGAGAAGTACGCCCGCAAAGACCTTAAAGCAGCCGGCTTCGATAAACGTATTTTCCTGATCCCGGTGGCAGACCTGCACCTGTACGAGGGGCTCAATACCATTGTAAGTGCTACCAGCAGCAAATCCTACCTGTATATGCTGGCCTCTATTGCCCTGTTTACCCTGGTGATTGCCTGTATCAATTTTATGAACCTGGCAACAGCCGGCTCTGCGAAAAGAGCAAAAGAGGTAGGCGTACGCAAAGTGCTGGGTGCCGGCAGAGGAGTTTTGATCAGGCAGTTCCTGGGTGAATCCATGATTATTGCGCTGCTGGCGCAGGTGGTAGCCCTGGCATTCTTTTCGCTGGCGCTGCCCGCCTTTAACCAGCTAACGGGTATGAATCTTGGTATATCAGCTTTGCTGGAGCCGGAGGTAATGCTGGCAATCGGGCTGTTAACACTTATCACCGGGCTGCTGGCAGGCAGCTATCCTGCCTTTTACTTATCTGCCTTTAGTCCGTCGAAAGTATTGAAGGGCATGTTCACCAATTCCATGTCTGCGGTATCACTGCGGAAGGGACTGGTGGTATTTCAGTTTGTAGTTTCTGTTGGGCTGGTGGCGGCAACCCTTATCATACAGCAGCAGATGACCTATATCCGCAACAAGCCCCTGGGTTTTACAAAAGATCAGCAGCTGGTAATTCCGCTTCGCAGCGCCGAAGCACAAAAAGCATTTACCGCACTGCGGCATGAAGTATCGCAGCACAAGCTGGTGAAGGGTGCTGCAGGCGCATTGTATTATCCGGGCATCAGTAATCCCAATTCATTCAGCCTGTACCGTCCCGATCAGACGGTCGATGCTATTCAGCCTGTTCAACCCAACTGGGTGGATCACTATTTTCTGGAGTTAATGGACTTTCAGCTGCTGAAAGGACGGCTGTTTTCTCCCCTGTTTCCGGCAGATACCAACAACAGGGTGGTGGTAAACGAAGCGGCCTTACGCGCGTTTTCCATTCCGCTCGAAGATGCCGTTGGCTATAAACTCCAATATGATACCCAGGGTGGCACGCAGTCAGTAGAGATCGTTGGCGTGGTAAAGGATTTTCATTTCCAGGACCTCCATCACGCCATACAGCCGTATGCCTTTATGCTGAACAGGAGCACAAACTTTAACTATCTCATTGCCCATGTAGAGGGTGATCAGGTAGGCGAAGTGCTGGCTTTTATGGAGCAGAAGTGGCAGGAGGCTGGCCCTGACGAGCCTTTTGAGTTTAGCTTTCTGGATGAAGACTTTCAGCGGAACTACAGTGCAGAAGAGCAGGTCTCCGGCATCATTGGCTATTTTACCCTTATTTCCATCGTGATTTCCTGCCTGGGTTTGTTTGGTTTGGCAGCATTTGCAGCACAGCAGCGCAGAAAAGAAATCGGTATCCGCAAGGTGCTGGGGGCTTCTGTAAGCGGTGTGGTGGCCATGCTTTCCAAAGACTTTATCAAGCTTATTCTTATTGCTATCTCTATTGCCACGCCACTGGTATGGGTTGCCATGAGCCGCTGGCTGCAGGACTTTGCCTATAAGATTGAAATTCAGTGGTGGATATTCGGCCTTGCTGGAGCTGTGGCTTTATGTATTGCCCTGGGCACCATCAGCTACTGGGCCATCAAAGCAGCCACGGCAAATCCGGTAAAGAATTTAAGAACCGAGTAACAGCTTCAACCTCTAAAGTGTGCAGCCACAGCAGGGCAGGGGAGTGCCAGATGGAGCGGTTTAAGGTGTATCGTTACCGAACACCTACTGTACGTTACCGCACGCCCCATGCCAAGGGCATGGCTGTAAATGCCTGATATTCAATATAAAACTAAATTGGCACGCCGTCTGTAGCTTGTTTTATGAATTTTGTTTATAATACTTAAACAGGAACAAGCTGAACAACAGGCCCCTTAATTTTGAAAGCCACAGCATAGCGTCGGTAACAGAAGAGGGTACAGGGGGTAATTTTTTCCTCTGGTGAACAATGAAAACCTGAATATCAATAGCGATTTTAAGCTGATCAGACAATGAAAAATCTCATCCTATCCATTTTAGTACTGCTTACTTCAACTACTTATGCAGTGGCAGGCATGTACTTTACAGACAAGCCTGCTGCCGAACCCATTTCACAATCTTTACCCCCTTTCGAAAAACTGCAGGTTGGGCCGCTGGTGAATGTAGTGTTGCAGGAGGGCGCAACTGAACACATCCGTATAGAATACGAAGGGATATCTGCAGATAAGATCAACTATTTGGTGAAGGGAAATAAACTTAGCATTTACCTGGATGATGCAAAGTTTACTGTTAAAAGCGAGGAGGTTGTAAAAGATGGCCACAGGCTAAAAGTGCCCATCTATAGAGATGTGAAAATAACGGCTTATGTAACCTACACCCAATTGAAGAGCATCCAGATCAGCGGAGAAGAAAAGCTTAGCTGTGAAGATGCCCTGAGCAGCAAAAAATTCAGGATACGCCAGTTTGGTGAAACACAGGTTAAACTGGCTTCTCTTGAAACCGGCCGCCTTAGGGTTCAGTCTTTCGGAGAAAACAGGCTAACGATTGAGCATGGTGAGTCAAATGTACAGTCTTACCGCCTGTTTGGTGAAAACAGGATTGATACGAAAAAAATGACCGGTTATAAGATTTCAACCAGCATGTTTGGCGAAAGTAGCCTGAATGTTTATGCCAGTGATGAAATCAGCCTCTGGGCTTTTGGAGAGGTAAAGATGCAGTATGCAGGAGATCCTCAGCTGAATAGGTTTGTACTGGGCGTTTCTACTATCAACAAAAGATAAGCATAGTTCTGCAGAACACTTCTGCAACTTAACCCTGCTTATCCTGACAATGGAGCGTTGGTGTTTGGAGGGGCGTTGTCAGCATATAAAGCGCCATACTGGCTAACATTCTAATTAATTTTTTTATTTATCGCGACATGTGGCAGAATTATATAAAAATCGCCCTTAGAAACATCAAGCGCCACAAAGGCTACACTTTTTTAAATATTGCCGGCCTGGCCACAGGTATTGCTGCCTGTCTGATCATATCCTTTTTCATCAAAAATGAAATAAGCTATGATGATTATCACAAAGATATAGATCGTATTTACAGGGTAGCCATTGATATACAGGCGAGTGCAGATAACCGGGTTTTTGCGACCACTTCTGCTACACTTGCACCTGCGTTGGAAAAAGATTTTTCGGAAGTGGAGGCTGCTGTACGCTTATGGAAGCAGGATAATAAGCTGGTGAAGCATGGGGAAGAAAAGGTATTCTATGAAAACAACTTCTACCTGGCAGATCCGGAAATTTTTCAGGTTTTTACCATTCCGCTAAAATATGGAAATGCGGAAACTGCCTTAAACCGACCTTCTACGGTGCTGGTTGCCGAAGAAACAGCCAGGAAGTATTTTGCTGATGAGGACCCAGTTGGTAAAATACTAAACATCAATGACCAGGATTATGAAGTGAGCGGGGTGATGCAGGACCTTCCTCACAACAGCCATTTAAAGTTTAACCTGATTACCTCTATGGCTACTGTTGAGCAGGAAGAGTGGTATCAGGATGTGGGTGACAACTGGTTCGCGACTATGTTTTATACCTACATCAAGGTAAAAAACCATGTTGATATCAACACCTTTGAGAAAAAGGTAGAAACGATTGCCAATGCCTATGTAGCCGGGGAGTTAACAGAGTTAGGATACAACTTTCGGTATTTTCTACAGCCTGTACAGGATATTCATCTCCATTCAAATTTGCGCTACGAGGCAGAAGCTCCGGGGAATCCCATCAATATCTATATTTTTACAGTGGTGGCTGTGCTGATCTTACTGATCGCCTCCTTAAACTATATAAATCTCACCACGGCACAATCTGCCAAGAGGGCCAAGGAAGTAGGGGTTCGTAAAGCAATAGGGGCCGCTAAGTCTTCTCTGTTCGTACAGTTTTTGTGCGAAACATTGCTCCTCACAACAATTGCTTTAGTCATCGCCCTGTTTATAGTTGTGGTATGCCGTCCGCTCTTTGAGTATATATCTGGCCAGGCAATAAACCTTCAGCAAATTTTCACCCTCGAGTTTACTGCCGGGCTGCTTGGCTTAACGTTTATTCTAGGCATTGCGGTGGCCATATATCCGGCCATGTTTTTAGCTTCTTATCAGCCGGTAAAGGTGTTGAAAGGCAGCCTGAGCATGGGGTCCAGGGGAGCTTCCCTGCGCAAGGTGCTGGTGGTATGCCAGTTTACCATTTCCCTGATGCTCATTGTAGGCACCATTATGGTGTACAGGCAACTGAACTTTATGAAAAATCAGCAGCTGGGCTTCGAAAAAGAACAAATGCTTGTATTGCCTGTACGGGGCACATCCATTGCCGATAACTATGAACAGATCAAGAATGAGTTTCAGCGTCACTCGTCCATCCTTAAGGCCACCAGCACTGCGAGCATACCGGGCAGAGAAATGGATAATTTCAGTACCTCGCTTAGGAAGGTTACCGATGATAAAAGCCAGTCGATGTTTTACCTCTTTGTAGATGCCGACTTTCTGGAAACCTATGGGATTGAAATGGTCGCAGGCCGCCCTTTTGATAAGCAGGTAAAAACAGACGCAGAATCAGGCTTTTTGATTAATGAAATGGCCGTAAAGGCCCTGGGCTGGGCCAATCCGGAAGAAGCCATCGGAAAACAACTGGCAGCCGGCTTTGGCAGAAATGGGGAGATCATTGGGGTATACAAAGATTTCCATTACCGCTCCCTGCAGACGTCTATTGAACCGCTGGTGATGGCAATTAATCCCAACCGGTTCAGATACATCAGCCTGCAGCTTAAAACAGATGATATAGCATCTACCATGGCATTTGTGGAGCAGAAATGGAAGGAGCTTTTTCCACAGAATCCCTACGAATATGCATTTCTGGATGTGGAGTTCAATAAGCAGTACGAGGCAGATGAAAAAACAGGACAGACCTTTTTGGTTTTCACCGGTATAGCCATTTTTATTGCCTGCCTGGGTTTGTTTGGCCTGGCAACTTTTATTGCCCAGCAACGCACCAAAGAAATTGGTGTACGCAAAGTGTTGGGCGCTTCTGTAAGTAGTATCGTAGCACTGCTTTCAAAAGATTTTGTAAAGCTGGTTCTGGTCTCCTTTGTCATTGCTACTCCGCTTTCTTACCTGCTGATCAGCAAATGGCTGGAAAATTTTGCCTCCCGCATCGCCATTGGGTGGGTAACTTTTGCAACAGCTGGTATAACCATTCTGCTGATTGCCCTCCTTACGGTCAGCTTTCAGTCAGTAAAAGCAGCCCTGGCCAACCCGGTAAAAAATTTAAGAACAGAGTAAAGTACTTCTGAAAGCAATCTGCAACCTTAAACAAAGAAATGACATGTTTAAAAGTTATTTAAAGACTTCTTTCAGGAGTTTGATGAAAAACCCGCTGACTTCTTTCATCAACATTTTTGGCTTAGCGCTTGCTATTGGTATTTGCCTGGTGGTTTGGGCGTTCTTTAAGTTTGAATACAGCATCGACCGTTTCCATGAACATAAAGACCAGGTGTACCTGGTAACGTATTTTGGTGATATGGACGGAACCCTGCAACAGCATGGCCAAACTCCAAGGCCGCTGGCAAAGATGCTGGAGGAAGATTTTAGCCAGATTGAAAAAGTGTGCCGGGTAGAAGACCAGGCGGTGGTGATCAAGCGTGATGAGCAGGTGTTTCATGAACAGCTGCGCTTTGCCGACCCAACCTTCTTAGAGATGTTTACCTTTCCCCTCAAATGGGGAGTTGCCAGCTCGCTGGCAGATCCTAATAGCATCATCATAAGCGAGGAGATGGCTATTAAATATTTTGGAACTGGAAATCCAGTCGGTCAGGAAATGATGGTGAAGTTTGATGAGGGCAGGAGTAAGACCTTTGCCGTAAGCGGGGTGGCGGCAGCTTTTCCCAATGCTCACATCATTGAGTTTGATTTTCTGGCCAATTTTGAGAACGCAGGGCTTGCTAACCCCGGCTACGACTTCAACGACTGGAGTGCTTTTGTAAATGCTACGCTGATACAGGTAGCAAACCCATCGGAACTGGCCCAGGTAGAACGGGGCATGGAGAAGTACAAAAAACTGCAAAATGCCGTGCAAAACGACTGGACCATCTCTTCTTTCGCTTTCACTTCATTAGCCGATTTGCATTTCAGCTCGGGGAATATCCGAAATGGAATTTCAAATGACTACTCAGCCGAGGGTCGGGTAGGCTTGCCTGTTATTGGCCTGTTTATGCTGCTGCTGGCTTGTTTTAACTATGTGAACATTGCTATTGTATCTGCCGCCAGAAGGCTTAAGGAAATCGGTGTAAGAAAATCCATAGGCGCGGGCAGAAGCCAGGTAATGATGCAGTTTTTAGCAGAGAATGTATTTGTTTCCCTTTTTGCAGGAGTGCTGGGGCTCATCCTGGCGCTTACCATCATTCTGCCCTGGTTTGTCGAAATTTCAAGAGATAATCTGGACCTTAACCTCTTTGATGGCAATCTCTGGCTATTCATGATTCTCCTGTTGCTTTTTACCGGCATCGCATCGGGCATTTACCCGGCATTCTATATCTCCAGGTTTAAAGTGGTAAACATCTTTAATGGATCGGTGCAGTTTGGAAAGAAAAATCCCCTGACAAAAGTGCTCCTGGGATTTCAGCTGGTGCTGGCCTGTATTACTATCACCGGTGGGGTTATGTTTGTGCAGAACACCAGCTTTCAGGCAAGCCGTAACTGGGGGTACAACCAGCGCGGTGCCTTGTATGTGCAGGTGCCCGATGGCAGTGCTTTTGAAAAGTTAAAGGCAGCCATGGCTCAGGAACCGGAGGTTTTATCCATGGCTGGCTCCCGGCATCACCTAGGGAAAGAAGTTGCTACAAGCGTGGTACACCTGCCGGATCGTCAGTATGAAGTTAATCAGTTTTCTGTCGATGCCAACTATTTAAAAACCATGGAGCTTGGGCTGAACAAGGGCCGCTTTTTTCAGGAGCATCACGAAAGTGATAGGCAGGCGATTGTGGTGAATGAGCTTTTGGTTAAAAATCTGGAGCTGGAGCAGCCTGTCGGGCAGGTGCTCAAAATTGATGATACAAGATATGAGGTGATTGGCGTGGTAGATGATTTTCATCATTTCAGTTTTTACGATCCCATGCGCCCTACCATTCTTACGGTAGCCGATCAGCAGGATTTCCGTTATTTATCCCTGCGGGTGAGAAGCGGTTCGGAAGACAAAGCCTATGCTACCCTGCAGGCACATTGGGCTGCGCTTTTCCCCGATCAGCCATTCATGGGTGAACACCAGGAAGATGTCTGGTCCTGGTTTTTCAGGGATGTGGATACCGCCGCCACTTTTATGAAGGCAGTGGCGATTGTTGCCGTACTGCTGGCCAGCATGGGTTTGTATGGCTTGGTAACACTAAATGTAGCCGGAAGAATCAGGGAATTCAGCATCCGGAAAGTGCTGGGAGCCGAAGTGAAGAACATTGCCTGGAATATTGTACGCCAGTATGTGCTGCTAACGGTGGTGGCGCTGGTGGTAGGAGCGGTTGCCGGTTATATCATGATCGGAGGCATGCTGAATATGCTCTATGCCTATCCTATTCCCATGAGCTATGGAGGTATTGCCCTGTCGCTGGCGATCCTGGTGGCAGTGTTACTGGCCGTAATCTTTGTTCAGGTCAGGAAAGTAGCAACTTCTAATCCTGTAAAAGGCCTGAAAGTAGAATAAGCGTCAGGCGTTTGTTTCAACAGTTTGGCGGTTGTGCTGAATGATCTTTGCGGTGCAGGGCGGGATCATCTGCTCTCTCACCATTATAATGAATGCTTAGGTAAAGTAAGCGCAGCTGCAGTCCAGTTAATACATTCAATCACATAGACTCTGACCTTATGCTCAGACAGTATTTAAAAATAGCCATCCGGAATATCGGGAAAAACAAGGGGTTTAGCCTGATCAATGTAGTGGGTTTATCCCTTGGCCTGGCAAGCATGATGACCTTAGTGCTGCTGGTGCACCAGTACTATACCACAGACAGTTTCCATAAGGATAGTGACAGCATCTTTTACCTGAAAACATTCAGGGCTGATGGAGACTCCTACAACCAAACCACTTTCCCGCTGCTGTACGAAATTCAGAAAAGCTGCCCCGAGGTAGTTGCCGCTACACACTGGCAGCGCTGGAACGATCTATGGCTGCAGCACAACAGTGTAGAACTGCAGGAACGTACCCAGTATGTAGACAGCGGTTTCTTTAAAGTATTTTCTTTTCCCCTGAAAGAAGGCAACGCGGAACAGGCAATGGCTGGGAAGTACAGCGTGGTTATCTCCCAGGATGTAGCTAAACAGTTATTCGGCAGCGAAAAGGCTCTCGGTAAGACCATTATGGCTGCAGACACCATTCCCTTAACAGTTACAGGAGTACTGGATGATCTGCCTGTTAACTCTAGTCTGCAGGCCCAGGTGCTTCTGCCATTACAGCTGCTGCAGGATAGCGAGGATTTCAGGGATGGTGCCGACTGGTACAATACTTTTGCAGTGAACTACCTGCGCTTAAGGGAAGGGGCAGACACTAAGCTGCTGGATCAGAAGATTGCTAAAATTGTAAAACAGTTTTATGTAGATGAAGCAAAGCAGAGCATTGTAAAAGTAGTTCCCTTCAGTCAGCAGAAAACAGAGGGCGACCCGCTGATCGGCTCTATCATTACAGGAGCCATTGCTTCGGCTGTTTTTATCGTGCTGGTCATGATCGCCAACCTGCTCAATCTAAACACAGCCCTTGTATTTAGCCGTACCAAAGAGGTGGCTGTTCGCAGAATAATAGGATCTGGCAAACGCAGCATTGTATACCAGTTTTGCATTGAAAATGCCTTGCTTGTTTTTGCATCACTCCTGCTTGGTTTTAGCCTTTTCAGCAGGCTCCTGCTGCCGCAGGTAAATACCGTTATGAGCAGTGGCTTTGGTGAGCTGCAGTTTCAGTGGCAGCATGATTATAGTCTCATTGTCCTTTTTATACTGGTGGCTGTTCTTATTGTGCTGGTGGCGGGGAGTATTCCTGCCTGGTACCTCACTTCCGTAAAGGTGTCGGAGGCGGTTAAAGGCAAGTTCATTAAGGCCGATAGCAGGGGCTGGTTAAGAAATATATTTATAACGGTGCAGTTTGCTATGGCCGTGGTGCTCATAGGCGTAGCCATTGTATTAAACAGCCAGATACACTATATGAAAGCGGCATCGCTTGGCTTTAACACCAGCGATGTGGCTGTGGTAAACCTGGATCTGGCTTTTAAGGATCCTGCCCAGGCAGAGAGCCGCTTTGAATCCATTGTGAATGAGCTGAAAAGTAATCCCTATGTAAAGTCTGTTTCTACCAACCCGGTAATTCCTACCAATTACTGGCAGAACTACAATACTTACATTGATTTGGAAACCGGCAAAGAAATTCTGCTAAGGCATGTGCCTGCTGATGCCGGCTATGCCGAGACTTACCAGATTCCTGTTGTTGAAGGACGAAATTTTAATGATGCGCTTGCCGCAAGCGAAGAGAACCATATAATGCTGAACAAGTCGGCGGTAACCGCATTTGGCTGGACTAACCCAATCGGTAAACAGATAAAGGGGAAAGGTGGAGACGAAGTAGGTACCGTAATTGGTGTGCTCGATGATTTTCATTACAATAATCTGCAACAAGCCATAGAGCCCCTGCTGCACTGGTACGGAGGCAAGCCACGCATAGGCTTTAACCGCTTCTTGAGTGTTCGGCTGGATCCTGACCACCGCCAGGAGGTAATGGTTGGGCTTGAGCAGGATTTTAAAGAAATTCAATCGCGCAGAAGCTTTAGCTACACACCTATGGATGAGCTGGTAGCGGGGCAGTATTCGCTCATGGAGGGGGTGCTTAAGGTAACAAACTATGTGGCGCTGCTCACCGTGTTTATTGCGGCCATGGGCCTCTTTGGCTTGGTAGCCCTTTTTGCACGCCAGCGTATCAAGGAGATTGGGGTACGGAAAGTGCTTGGTGCCACGGTGTTGGATATTACGGCCCTGCTATCCAGAGACTTTTTAAAGCTGGTTATGCTGGCCATTATTATAGCCACCCCCATTGCCTGGTATGCCATGCACAAGTGGCTGGAAGACTTTGCTTACCGCATCAACATAAGCTGGTGGTACTTTTTAAGTGCCGGCCTGCTGGCCCTCTTCATAGCGCTGGTAACCGTAAGTGCGCAGGCTGTTAAAGCGGCCAGGGCCAATCCTGTAAAAAATTTAAGATCAGAATAAAGCTACGCTCATGCTTAAGAATTATATAAAAATCGCCATCAGAAGCCTCTGGCGCAGCAAGGCTTTTTCAGCCATCAATATTTTTGGTCTGGCCATAGGCATTGCAAGCTGCCTGGTAATCATGCTTTTTGTAGAGCATGAGCTGAGCTACGACCGCTTTCATGAAAAATCCGATCGTATTGTGCGGGTTATCTTCCGCGGATCGGTGCAGGGCGAGCAAATGAATGAGGCACACGTAATGCCACCTGTGGCCCAGGCACTCGTGCAGGATTACCCGGAGGTAGAGGAGGCCACACGCTTACGCCCCATGGGTACGCCTAAAATCAGCTACGGCGATAAAATATTTCGTAAAAACACCTTCGCTTTTGCAGACTCTAATGTCTTCCAGGTGTTCACGCTGCCCCTGCTGAAGGGAGATCCGGCCACTGCCTTAAACAGGCCCAATGCACTGGTAATATCTCAATCTACTGCACAAAACTATTTTGGAGATGAGGATCCCATCGGTAAGGTGCTGCAGTTTGTAGATGCGAAAGCACAGTTTACCATTAGCGGCGTAATGGCTGATATACCTGTCAATTCCCACTTTCGGTTCGATATGCTGGGTTCCATGGCTACCTTCCCGGATGCCAAAAATCCTTCCTGGATGGTTTCTGAATTCTACACCTACCTGGTGCTACCCGAGGGGTATGATTATAAACAGCTGGAGGCCAAGCTACCCCAGGTGGTAGAAAAATACATGGGCCCACAGTTGCAACAGGCCATGGGCATCAGCCTGGCACAGTTCAGGGAAGCCGGTAACGATCTTGGACTTTTTCTGCAACCGCTCAATTCTATATACCTCCATTCAGATTTACTGACTGCCCTGGAGCCGGGTGGCGATATTCAGTATGTGTACATTTTTGCTGCCATCGCCCTTTTTATGCTGCTGATTGCCTGTATTAACTTTATGAACCTTTCTACGGCAGGGGCCAGCAAAAGGGCTCGTGAGGTAGGGGTGCGCAAGGTGCTTGGGTCCGGCAAAGGTCAGCTGGTGGGGCAGTTTCTGATAGAATCTACATTGCTAAGCCTGCTGGCCCTGCTGCTGGCGCTGGTCATTGTAAAACTGGCACTGCCCATTTTTAATGAATTATCGGGCAAAAACTTGGACCTGCAGCTTTTAGGCAAGCCCTGGATAGTTCCCGGACTGCTCCTGTTTGGTCTTTTTGTGGGGGTGTTGGCAGGTAGCTATCCGGCCTTTTTCCTTTCTTCCTTTAAGCCGGTTTCTGTGCTGAAGGGCGCTGCATCGTCGGCGGCTGGTGCACCTGGTAAAGGCAGCTGGAGCCTGCGCAGCGGGCTGGTGGTTTTCCAGTTTTGTATTTCTATTGTCCTCATTATTGGTACTACCGTGGTATACCAGCAGCTACAGTACATTCAGAACAAAAAGCTGGGTTACGATAAGGAGCAGGTGCTGGTGCTGCCAGAAACCTGGTTACTGGGCGGGCAGGCGGAAGTGTTTCGGCAGCTGCTGCTCCAGGACCCCCGCATACAATATGTAAGCACCTCTGGCTACCTGCCTGCAGGCCCCTCTTACAACAACAATTTTATGATTTATCCTGATGATGATGTTTCACAGCAGGTAAAGACCCTGCGCTATGATGTAGACGATCAGTACATACCAGCGCTGGGCTTGAAAATGATGTCCGGCCGTAATTTCTCACCACAGTATGGTACCGACTCTACGGCCATTATCCTTAACGAAACGGCAGCAGCAGCCTTTGGCTGGGGTAAAGATGCCCTGGGCAAAACCCTCACCACCTCCACCAACGATGGCCATAAGCACCACTTTAGGGTAATAGGCGTTGTGGGCGATTTTCATTTCAAATCATTGCACGAGCGTATTTCTCCGCTGGTAATGGTGCTGGGTAATGCAAATGGCTCCGTGATTGCAAAGGTTAATACAGAGCAGATAGGAGGGCTGCTGGCTGATTTGGAAGAAGAGTGGACAGCGCTGGTGCCCGGAGAACCTTTTGAATATTCTTTCCTCGATGATCGCTTTTACAAGACCTACGAATCGGAGCAAAAGGCCGGGCAGATACTGGGTATTTTTGCGGGCCTTACCATTTTTGTAGCCTGCCTGGGCCTGTTTGGGCTGGCTACCTTTACCGCTGAGCAGCGCACCAAAGAAATAGGCATCCGCAAGGTGCTGGGAGCCGATGTTTCCAGCATCGTAGCCCTTTTATCCAAAGATTTTCTAAAGCTGGTGTTGCTGGCCGCCCTTATTGCTTTTCCCATTGCCTGGTGGGCCATGCACCAGTGGCTGGAAGATTTTGCCTATCGCATTGATGTACCGTTATGGGCGTTTATAGCAGCCGGTATTGTTGCGGCAGTGGTTGCCTTCCTTACCATTAGTGTCAAGGCGGTTAAAGCTGCTATGGCCAACCCTGTAAAGAATTTACGAACTGAATAAGCCTGATACTTAAAATCAGCTTGTAGTAAGTACCAGGTTTGGTGGCTTAAAGCAAAAGCGATTAACAGAAGTAGCAGAAACTTAGACCAAGGATTAAAAACTTATAAATGATGCTTCGAAACTATTTGAAGGTAACTTTCAGGAATCTGATTAAACATAAAACTTTCTCCTTTATCAATATAGTCGGGCTGGCAGCAGGCATGGCAAGTTTTATGCTTATTTCACTTTGGATAAAACATGAGATTTATTTTGAGCAGTTTCATGAGAATAGGAACAGTCTGTATCGCGTCTATACAAATGTTAAGGAGGAGGGCAGATTTTCAACAGCAAATACAACACCTGTACCGCTTGCAGAAGTACTTAAAACTGATTTTTCTGAAGTAGTCAGCGTCTGCCGCACGAGTTGGGTCACTAATCATCTTTTACAGCATAAGGATAAAAAGATTACTGCTGGCGGAATCTTTACAGACCCCGAATTTCTGCGCATGTTCAGTTTCCCTTTGCTGAAAGGTAATGAGGCCACTGTGCTCACCGATCCCAACTCCATTGTGCTTACAGAAGAATTTGCCGTGGAGCTTTTTGGGAACCTGGACCCGATCAATAAAATCATCAGGCTGGATGATAAGCACAATTACAGGGTAACGGGTGTGTTTAAAAGCATTCCTGCAAATACCTCTTTCTCTTTCAACTACCTGCTACCGTACAGGAATTTTAGCAGGGAAATGGAATGGGCAGAAAATAACTGGGGGAGCAGCCCTATTCATACCTATGTAGCCCTGCATGCAGGGACTTCTGTAGACCGCTTACAGGCTGAAATCAAACATCTGCCCCGGAAGCATGGAGAAGAAAATGTGCAGCTATTCCTACATCCACTCACCAAATGGCACTTATATTCAAGGTTTGAAAATGGGGAAGTTGCCGGGGGACGCATTGAGGTGGTACGGTTTTTTGGTGTAACTGCCCTGCTGATACTCATCATGGCTTGTATCAATTTTATAAATCTCAGCACTGTCAGAAGCGAAAAGCGAGCAAAGGAAGTGGGCATCAGAAAATGTATTGGCGCCAGGAAAAGAGACTTCATACTCCAGTTTTTAGGTGAATCTGTAATCTATTCTTTCTTATCAGGAAGTATTGCGCTCATCATTATATTGATGTGCCGGCAGACACTCATAGATCTCGTTTCTGTTCACTTCCAGCTTGATTTCGGAGATCCTTACTTTTGGTTGGCATTTGGGATTTTCATCCTGCTGACAGGAGTACTGGCAGGTATTTATCCTGCTGTGTATTTGTCTTCCTTCAGGCCGGTTTATGTTTTGAAGGGAATATTTAAAAAAAGACATTCCCTGTTATCCTTTCAAAAGGTGCTGGTTATTCTTCAGTTTACATTTGGCATTGTAATGATTGTATCGATCATTGTAATCCAAAAGCAAATACAGCATGCCCAGCAAAGAGATGCTGGCTACAATAAGGAAATGCTGATATACACCCAGTATTTTGGCGACCTGAAGCAGAATTACCCCCGGTTAAAACAGGAACTCCTGAATGCCGGACTGGCTACTTCAGTAACCCAAACCAACTCACCCATCACCGAACTTTGGGATACCTCAGCAAAGCTTAAATGGCAGGGAAAAGCCCCGGGGCAGTCTGTTAGCTTTAACATCTTATGTGCCGATGATAAGCTGGTGGAGACCTTTGGTCTTGAATTGATTGCAGGCAGAGATTTTAGTCTTGAAACCTTTTCGACAGATTCGCTGGCCTGCCTGCTAAATGAATCAGCGGTGCAGGCAATGGGATTCCGGGATCCTCTGGGGCAGACCATACAGGGTGAGGATAACAACTGGCATGTGGTGGGAGTGGTAAAAGATTTTATAATGGGATCTCCTCATGCAAATATCGAACCGCTGGTGATCTATGGTGCCAAAGGTTGGTTTCATGTTGTGCACATTAAACTGAATGAGGCACTGCCTCTTGTAGAAAACCTGGAGAAGATAGAGAAGATAGTGAAAGCCTATAATCCATCCTACCCCTTTGAATTTAGTTTTGTAGATGAAGCCTATGCGCGTAAATTCAGTGATGCCAAACAGGTAGCAGATTTATCCGGTCTCTTTACCGGGCTATCTATATTTATTGCATGCATAGGGCTGTTTGGTCTTACTGCCTTCATGGCAGAGGAACGAACCAGGGAAATCGGCATCAGAAAGGTGCTGGGTGCCTCTGTGGCTTCTATCGTAACCCTGCTTTCAAAAGATTTTCTCAAACTGGTTATACTGGCAAATGTAGTTGCATGGCCACTGGCAGGATGGATGATGCACCGCTGGCTGCAGGATTTTGCCTACCGCACGCCTATGTCCTGGTGGTTTTTTGCACTGGCCGGTGGATTTGCCATGCTTATAGCTTTACTGGCTGTGAGCTTTCTGGCGGTAAAGGCGGCAATGGCAAATCCGGTTAAGAACCTGAGAACTGAATAGAGACCGCATTACGCTGGTGTATCAAAAGCGCACACTTACTGTGCGGTATCGCACGCTCACTTAGTAGCATATAGGCTTAAATGGTTCATAATCAGGCAAATTAAAGATTGGCACATCCTCTGCAGGTGTAGAACCGGGTCTGGTATTCTTTCCGAAACCTTGATACAAAGTGGCATGATCGGGAATTTTTTTAAAATGGCACTTAGGAATTTGGGGCGCAACAGACTGGTTGCGTTCATCAATGTGCTTGGTTTAGCCCTGGGTTTAGCAATATGTCTGCTCATAAGCTTGTGGACCTATCACGAACTGGCATTTGATGCCTTCCACAAAAAGGGTGACAGGGTGGTGCTCTTTCAGCAATATGAAAAGAATGCCGGATCGGGCGGTGGGTTTGCGTCTCTTATCCAGGCACAAATAAGCCAGGTTGAGAAAACAGCAAGGCTTGCCCCTACAAAGGCCCTGCTCTCTACCCAGGAAGAGGTGTATCACGAAGACTACTTCTACTTTGCAGACAGCAGTATTTTTGATGTGCTAAGCCTGCCCCTTACTGTAGGAGCGCCGCAGCATGCACTGGCAGCCCTTGTAGCACTGCTCACCATCAGCTACCAGGCCATTAAAGCGGCCACAATTAATCCCGCAAAAAACCTAAGAACTAAATAATCATAAAATCCTATGATAAAGAATTACTTTAAAATGGCCTGGAGGAATATGCAGAGGCATAAAGGTTTCTCCTTTCTAAATATAGCAGGATTGGCGCTGGGGTTTACCGCCTGCTTCCTGATAGCGCTGTTTATCTGGGATGAGTATCAGTTTGATAAATTTCTTCCTGAAGGTGAGCGGGTATACCGTATTTATAACCAGCACACCAACAATGAGGGAACTGAGGACATGGCAGTTACCACTGTGGTAATCGCCACTACTCTGAAAGAGAATTTTCCTGAAGTGGAACAAACCGCCAGGGTTATGATGACTTCTAATGCTAAAAATCTTTTTGAGGTAGGTAAGAAAAGAATGTACCAGGAGAGTGGAATGTTTGTTGATTCCACTTTTCTGGAAGTGTTGCCAATAAAATTAAAATACGGATCATCGGTTGGGGCTCTTGATCATCCTGCTTCCATTATTATTTCAGAAGAAATGGCAGACCGTTTTTTTGGGAACGATAATCCGGTAGGTAAAGAAATCATCATGGATAAGACACCTTTGACGGTAAAAGGAGTTTTCGAGAAGAATCCCAAGTTCCATTTGCAGTTCGAATCCCTTTTACCTCTTTCCCTTACAGATATGCCTGCAGATAGGATGCAGGATTGGGGGTGGGAGCAATTTTATAATTATGTAAAATTAAAGGAAGGAGCAGATGCAGAAGCCGTAGAGGCAAAATTTCAGGCTCTTGCGGAACAAAAAATAAGAGCAATGGAAATTGAGGAAGGCAGCGAACCTTCTGTTAATAAGTTCAACTTTCAACCCCTCAGTGAAATCCACCTCTATTCATCGAGTTTTGTTTATGATAATGCCATCAGGGGTAACATTACCTATGTAAAAGCTTTTACATTTGTCAGCATCTTTGTTTTACTCATAGCCTGTTTCAATTTTGTTAACCTGGCAACGGCAAAATCACTGCAAAGGGCGAAGGAAGTAGGGGTTCGTAAAACGATTGGAGCCGATAAAAAACAGCTCATCTTCCAGTTTCTTGGAGAAACTATCTTTCTTACATTGATCTGCATTGTTTTATCCCTGGCCCTTACCGCCTTTTTGCTTCCATGGCTTAACAGCTTCACAGGAAAGGAGATTGGCTATGCAGTTTTAGCTGATCCCATTGTACTGCTCATCTTCTTTGGCCTTACCATCATTGTAGGTATTCTGGCAGGTCTTTATCCTGCACTTGTACTTTCCAATTTCAGGCCCATCAAAGTGTTAAAGGGTTCAGCCATGGGTGACCGGGAATCGGGGAAAATACCCCTGCTACGTCACGGTCTTGTGGTCCTCCAGTTTTCAATGTCAGTGTTGCTAATCATCAGCGCGATTGTGGTTTTTAACCAGGTAGATTATTTGCATAACAAGGACTTGGGGTTTAGCAAAGATCAAATCATGTTTTTTGCTATGCGTGGCAAAAAAATGAATGATGGCAAGGATGCATTTAAGGAACAACTTGAACAGATCCCGGGTGTGTCTTCAGTTACCATAGGCTACGGTTTTCCCGGCGATGCTGTTGCGGCACACGGTGTGAAGGTAAAAGAAAATGGACAGCTCGTTAGAAAACCTGCCACTCAATTGATGATTGACTATGACTATATAGAAACGCTTGGCCTTGAAATGGTTGCCGGACGCCCATTCTCTGAAGATATGCGAACCGACATGACTAAAGCGTATATCATCAATGAAACTGCAGTTAAAAATTTTGGTTTTGGAACTCCTGAAAATGCCTTAGGCAAAGAGATAACCTGGCATGTCTGGAATGATATCAATCCGGATTCCTTAAAGGTAGGCCCTGTAATTGGGGTTGTAAAGGATTTCAATTACAAGAGCCTTTATGAAGAGGTAGGATCAGCAGTGCTACAAATCTTTCCTGATGCGGCCTGGAAGGTAGCCGTAAAAATGGAAACCGCACAGTTGGGAAATGCTCTGGCTCAGGTAGAAAGGGTATGGAACACCTTCAGCCCGGAGTATCCGCTGGAATATAAGTTCCTGGATGATAACTTTGAACAGATGTATATGGCCGAAGATAAACTAAAGACCCTGCTTGGAATCTTTACAGGCCTGGCAATTTTTGTGGGATGTCTGGGATTGTTTGGACTTGCTGCATTCTCAGCAGAAAGAAGAAAGCGGGAAATAGGAATCAGAAAGGTGTTGGGCGCCAGCGTGGAAAATATTGTCATGCTTCTCTCGAGAGACTTTGTAAAACTCGTACTGATTGCGCTCTTGATCGCTTCCCCAATTGCATGGTATTTCATGAATGGCTGGTTACAGGACTTTGCATACAGGATTGATATAGGCTGGTATGTGTTCCTGATTGCCGGGGTGGCTGCAGTAAGTATAGCCTTAATTACTGTTGGTTTTCACGCGCTTAAGGCAGCCACTTCTAACCCCGTAAAAAACCTAAGAACTGAATAACCACTACCCCCATGTTCAGGAACTACATCAAAACAGCATACCGGAATCTGCTCAGGCAGAAAGGTTTTTCAGGTATCAACATTTCAGGCCTTACCCTTGGCCTCACCGCCTGCCTGCTAATTGCCCTTTTTGTGCGTGACGAGTATCAGTACGACAGGTTTATTCCTGATGGGGAGCAGGTTTACCGGCTCTATACAGAGCAGAAAAAGGAATCCGGTACTGAATACATTGCTTCTACGCCACCCATGTTTGCCGCTACCCTGCAGCAGGAATTTCCAGAGGTGGAAGCAAGCGTAAGGGTACTCCGAATTGGGGGAAGCAGCCTGGCAGAAGTAGGAGAAAAGCAAATTTATCAGGAAGGTGGCATCATCACCGAAGACAGTTTCTTTGAGGTGCTGCCGCTGCCATTTGTACAGGGTTCCGGCAACAATTCCAATTTCGACCCTACGTCTATTTTCATCTCAGAAGCCTTTGCGCATAAGATTTTTGGAGCAGAAAACCCTGTGGGGAAAGAAGTTTCGATCGATAAAGAGTCATTCCAGGTGAAGGGAGTGTTTAAAAGTGAGGACCTGAAGTTTCACCTGCCCATCCATTACATTCTCCCGATGCGGGTGCTGCTGGATCAGATTGAGCCGGAGCGAATGGAAAGCTGGGTCTGGCAGCAGTTCTATTCCTATATCAGGCTGAAGAAAGGCAGTAGTGCAGAAGCCCTGCAGGCCAAATTTCAAACCCTGGTAGCCCAAAAATCCAGAGAGTTAAGCCAGGACCATAAAGGTTTTAATTATAACCCTGTCTTTCAGCCCCTGCACAACATACACCTCCATTCTGCCGATTTCAAGAACGATATGGCCGAGCGGGGTAACATTACCTATGTTAGGGCCCTGAGCATCATTGCCATTTTTGTGCTCCTGATTGCCTGCTTCAATTTCGTGAACCTAGCCACGGCCAAATCATTGCAACGGGCCAAAGAAGTAGGTGTGCGTAAAACGATTGGCGCCAGCCGCAGCCAGCTGATGGGGCAATTCCTGATGGAATCTGGCATGCTCACCTGCATCAGCATTTTGCTGGCGATTGGCTTCTCCTCTTTGCTCTTGCCCTGGCTGAACCAGTTTGCGGAGAAAAGGATACAGCTTGATCTTTTTACCAATCCCCTGATGCTGCTGGGCCTGTTTGGGTTACTGGTGCTGGTGGGGTTGGTGGCAGGCTTTTATCCGGCCCTTGTATTATCCCGTTTTCAGCCGGTAAAAGTGTTAAAAGGAGCTGCAGCAGGCAATACCAGGCCCGGGCAGATTCCCTGGCTGCGCCATAGCCTGGTGGTGGTGCAGTTTAGCATCTCCATTCTCCTGATCATCAGTGCGCTGGTGGTGTACCGGCAGGTAGAGTACCTCAACACCAAAGCGCTGGGCTTCAATAAGGAGGAGATCATGTTCTTTCCCATGCGTGGAGCTAATATGAATGAGAATTATAAAACCTTTAAAAATGAATTAAGCAATATTCCGGGAGTAAGCGCGGTTTCCATTGGCTATGGTTTTCCGGGCGATGCAGTAGCAGGCGATGGCATAAAGGTGCCGGGGGAAAGTAAAGAACATTCTGTAACCCACCTGATGGTTGATTACGATTACATTAAAACCCTGGACCTGGAAATGCTGGCTGGCCGGAATTTTTCAGAAGACATCCGCACCGATAAAGACTATGCCTTTATCCTGAACGAAACCGCCGTGAATGCGCTGGGTTTTGATACCCCCAATAAAGCCCTGGGCCAAGCCCTGGAGTGGAACAGCTGGGCTGGTCCCGATTCTGTAAAACGCGGGCAGATAATAGGTGTGGTAAAGGATTTCCACTACAAAAGCCTGTATGATCGGGTAGAGCCGGCTGTGTTGCAAATTTTTCCCCCTGCTAACTGGAAGGTGGCAGTAAAAATAGAAACAGCCGGCATGGCCAACGTCATAGAGCAGGTGAAAGGGGTATGGCAAAAATTCTCACCCGAATATCCCATAGAATATAATTTTCTGGACGAAAGCTTTGATCAGATGTACAAAGCCGAAGCAAAGCTGAAGTCATTGCTATGGGTATTTACCGGAATGGCCATTCTGGTTGGCTGCCTGGGCTTGTTTGGCCTGGCGGCCTATGCAGCCGAGCGCCGAACAAAGGAAATTGGCATCCGCAAAGTGCTGGGGGCTACAGAGCGGCACATTGTAGTGCTTTTGTCTGGTGATTTTTTAAAACTGGTGCTCATTGCTATTCTCATTGCCTCACCCATTGCCTGGTACTTTATGAGCAGCTGGCTGCAGGATTTTGCCTATCGCATCGATATCAGCTGGTGGGTATTTGCCCTTGCCGGTTTAGGTGCCATTACCATTGCACTCATTACCGTGAGCTTCCATGCGATCAAAGCGGCGCTTAGAAATCCTGTGAAGAATTTAAGAATAGAATAAATTTTTAGTATGTACAGCAGCTTTTTCAAAATAGCATTCAGGAACGTCATCCGTCATAAAGCTTTTTCATTTCTCAATATTGCAGGTTTGACTTTTGGTCTCACTGCCTGCATCCTGATTAGTCTTTTTGTGCGTGATGAAATGCAGTTTGATAAATTCATTTCGGATGGAAACAGCATATATCGGATTTATTATGAGGTGACAGCTGAGGAAGGTACCAGCCATATCGCTACAACACCACCTATGTTTGCGCCTACCTTACAGCAGGAATTTCCTGAAGTTGAAAAAACAGTGAGAGTTCTCAATAATACCAACAAAGAACTTTTTGAAGTCAGGGATATCAAGTTGTATGAGGAAGGCGGGATTTATGCAGAGACAGGCTTTTTTGAAATATTCCCGCTCAAATTTATGTATGGATCTCCTGCAGGAGTACTAGATGAGCCTACATCTATTGTTATTTCCCAGGCTTTGGCAGGAAAATACTTTGGTCAGACTAATCCAATAGGAAAAGAAATAATAGTTAACAAATCAACATATCATGTAAAGGGGGTATTTCAAAATAATCCTAAGTTTCATTTACCCTTTAAATTTATTATTCCTCTGGAAGCAGTTGGAATATCACAGGAGCAAATGGAGAGCTGGGAATGGTATGGATTAACAACCTATTTAAAACTGAAAGAAGGGGCTGATGCAGAAGACTTACAAGCCAAGTTTCAGAACTATACTCAGCCTTTTCTAAAAGGATCAGGACAAGTAACCTATTTACCTCTATTTCAGCCTTTACACAACATACATCTGTATTCCGCTGACTTCAAATATGATGTAGCTGAAAGAGGTAATATCACTTATGTGAAAGCATTGACGATCATTGGTCTATTCATATTATTAATAGCCTGTTTCAATTTTGTAAACCTGGCTACGGCTAAATCTTTACAAAGAGCCAAAGAGGTGGGGGTGCGGAAAACTATAGGTGCAAATCGTGCACAGCTCGTGTTACAGTTTGTCTTTGAGACAATATTTCTCACCCTGATCAGTGTTGTACTATCCGCCCTGCTTAGCTGGTTGCTTCTTCCTTTACTCAATCGGTTTACTGAAAAGTCAATAGCTTTTGACTTGTTTAGTAATCCAATTAATTTTTTGCTATTGATCTTGCTGGCGGTAGTAGTAGGTGTGCTTGCTGGTTTTTATCCAGCTCTGGTATTATCAAATTTTCAACCGGTTAAGGTCTTGAAAGGTGCTTTTACGGGTGATAGTAAGCCTGGTCAAATACCATGGTTGCGTCATGGTCTGGTTGTAGTTCAGTTTTCCCTTTCTATTCTATTGATCATCAGTGCTATCGTGGTGCGCAATCAGGTGACCTACCTTCATAATAAAGAGTTAGGTTTTGATAAAGAGCAGATGATGTTTTTCCCGATGAGGGGTGAAGGCATGACTGCAAAATATGAAACCTTCAAAAATGAGCTGCTGCAATCGCCTGCTGTGACTGCTGTATCAATCGGTTATGGCTTTCCCGGGGATATGTTTGGTGATGGATTGATGACAGTTCCCAGAAAAGGAGAACAAAAGAAAGCTACTCAGCTGATGGTAGACCATGATTATATCAAGATACTTGGTCTAGAGCTGGTAGCGGGCAGAGACTTTAACCAAGACATGCAGACCGATAAAGACCATGCCTACATCATCAATGAAACTGCAGTAAAAGAACTAGGACTTGGTACACCGGAGCAGGCACTTGGTGAGACCCTGCTATGGCCGACCTGGAGAAATCCTGATTCTGTGAAAAGGGGGCAAATTATAGGGGTAGTGAAAGATTTTCATTATAAAAGCTTGTATGACCGTGTAGAGCCGGCTGTGCTTCAAATTTATCCTGAAGCTTATTGGAAGGTTGCAGTAAAAATCAAAGCTGCAAACCTGGAGAATGCCCTTGCTGATGTAAAAGAGATTTGGAACAAGTTTTCTCCGGAGTACCCACTGGAGTACAACTTCCTGGATGAGAGCTTTGACAAGATGTATAAAGCAGAAGATAAGCTAAAGACCCTGCTCATGATATTTACGGGTATAGCCATTTTTGTAGGTTGTCTTGGATTGTTTGGTTTAGCTGCCTATGCTTCAGAAAGGCGCACCAAAGAGATTGGCATCCGAAAAGTGTTAGGGGCCAGTGTAAGTGGTATCGTATTGCTGCTATCTAAAGATTTTCTGAAGCTAATTAGCCTGGCTCTGCTTATTGCCTCGCCCATCGCCTGGTACTTCATGGACCAGTGGCTGCAGGATTTTGCCTACCGTATTGAGCTTAGCTGGTGGATTTTTGCCCTGGCAGGATTCTTCGCCCTGCTGATTGCCTTTATCACCATCAGCTTCCAGGCCATTCGGGCTGCGCTGGCCAATCCTGTTAAAAATTTAAGAACTGAATAAATAAGGAATTCAATGTTCAGGAATTACATAACCGTCGCTGTGCGCAACCTGATGAAGCATAAAGGTTTTTCCTTCATCAACATATTTGGTTTATCCATTGGCCTCACCTGCTGTATGCTTATCTCGCTGTATATCTATCATGAGTACAGTTACGATACTTACCATAAACATGATGGCCGCTTGTACCAGCTGGGCGTGGTATGGGAGAATGAGGGGGAAGCGCAGCGCCGGGCTACCATCGCCGGGGCTGTTATAGATGGACTAGAGCAGGAGTTTCCTGAAATTGAAGAAACTGCTAAAATGCTGAAGCTTTTTCAGGATGATAAAACACTTATCCAGTACGGGGAGCAGGGGGCAGGCGTTAAATCCTTTTATGAGACGGGTGGCTACCTGGCTGATGAAGACTTCTTCAAGCTGTTAACTTATGACTTTGTTGAGGGTGATCCCGCTACTGCCCTCCAAAATCCTAAAACAGTGGTGGTTTCAGAAGAAATAGCAAAAAAACTATTTGGCAATCAGCCAGCGCTGAATAAGGTCGTTAGCATCAGCAGCAACACCAACGGCGACCATGATTTTACCATCAAGGGTGTTTTTAAGCCCCGCAAAAGTCCTTCACAAATTGATGCCAGGTTTGTGATGTCGCCCAAAGGAGGGAACTTCGAAAGCTTATTTCAGAACAACACAGATATGCTGAACAACAACATGTTTTTCAGCTATTTTCTGTTGAAGGAGGGGACTGATGTGCAACAGCTGGAGCAGAAGTTTCCTGCATTTATTGAGCGGCATATGGGTAAGGAATTAAAGGAGCGTAACTCGGGTAGAGGATTGTTTCTAACGCCTATCAAAGACGTTCATCTCCATTCGGGGATAGAGGATAATGTTACCCCGGCAGGTAGCCTTACCTATCTGCGCATTCTTGCATCCATAGCGGTGCTTACGCTGGTAATTGCCTGCATTAACTTTATGAATCTTTCAACAGCACGTTCCTCCAAAAGAAGTGTGGAAGTGGGCGTTCGCAAAGTGCTGGGTGCAGAAAAGCAGTCCCTGATCTGGCAGTTTCTGGGAGAGTCGCTGGTCATGGCCTTTGCTGCTTTCCTCTTCGCGGTAGTTTTTACACTTCTGCTGCTGCCTTTGTTCGAGCAGGTATCCGGTAGAGAAATAATTCTTTCTTCTGATGTATACCTAAAATTACTCCTGCTCTTCATTATACTTACCCTTGCCACGGGTTTGCTGGCAGGCAGCTATCCTGCTTTCTACCTCTCGTCCTTTAGGCCGGTAAGGGTGCTAAAAGGCCGGTTCTCTAACTCCATGGCTGCAACTTCTTTGCGTAAAGGACTCGTTATCTTCCAGTTTGTTATTTCTGTGGTGCTCATCATAGCCTCTGTGATCATTTCTAACCAAATGAGCTATCTGCGGTCAAAAGATCTTGGCTTTATCAAAGATCAGCAGGTAGTAGTACCACTTAGAAGTACCACGGCAAAGGAAATTTACCCGGCCTTAAAAGATAAGCTTAGCAATAGCCCTGGTATACAAACTGTGGGGGCTTCTTATTACTACCCGGGCATCTTTAACCCAATGGACTGGCTCATGTACAAAGAGGGTAGCAGCATGCAGAATTCAAAATCTGTGTACATTAACTATGTAGACGATTCTTTTCTGCAAACGCTGGGTATTAAGCCAGTAGCCGGCAGGATTTTTTCTCCCCAGTTTCCGGCAGATACTAATTCACACATCATTCTTAATATGAAGGGAGTAGCCGACTTGGGTTTTTCATCTCCTGAAGCAGCCGTAGGGAGCTGGGTTGCCTTTGACTGGCAGGGGGAGCAGCAGCGTTTTAGCGTGGTGGGTGTGGTAAATGACTTTCATTTTAAAGACCTGCACAACACCATCGATCCATTTGGCTTTTTACTGAACAACAGCACTAGCCAAAACTACATTATTGCCCATGTTGCAGGAGGAGATATAGGAGGTACACTGGACTATATAGAAAAATCATGGAATACGCTGAACCCCAACGAGCCCTTCGAATATAGTTTTCTGGATCAGGACTTTCAAAAGAATTATGAAGCGGAAAACAGGCTTGCTGCCATGATCAGCTACTTTACCATTGTAGCGATTCTGATTTCTTGTCTGGGTTTGTTTGGGCTTGCCACCTTTAGCGCCGAGCAGCGCATCAAGGAGATTGGCATCCGCAAAGTACTGGGGGCCAGTGTGGCAAGCCTGGTGGCGCTGCTTTCCGTCGATTTCCTGAAGCTCATTCTGCTGGCAGTGGTGGTGGCCTCGCCACTGGCCTGGTACGTGATGCGCGAATGGCTACAGACGTTCGCTTACCGGGTGGATATTGGCTGGCAGGTTTTTGCGCTCACATCCGTGATAGCGATCTTGATTGCCCTGTTTACCATCAGCTTTCAGGCAATCAGGGCTGCGGTATCAAATCCTGTTAAAAATTTAAGAACAGAATAAGCACCCTGGCATGTTTTGTAATTACCTGAAAGTGGCATTTCGCTACCTGCTCAAGCATTAGTACTTTTTCTGCTACTTACCGATGAAGTACAGGGTGTATCATAACCGAACACCTGCTGTGCGGAATCGTACGCTGGATTTTGTGTGCATGTGCTTAATATGCTGATAATCAGCAATTATTAAAACTGGCACGTGCTCTGTAATATATTGTTTGGCTGATAATTTTTTTTGATGCTGCCGAAAAGCAATATAGATCAGAGGTTAACTTGTTTTATGTTGCTGCTCCTGAGGTGATGTTTTAGAAGTTTTACCACGCAAGCCCTGGCCTATGTTACGCAACTACTTTAAAATAGCCCTCCGCCACCTGCAAAAAAATAAGCTGTATGCTTTTATAAACCTGTCAGGACTGGCCATTGGTATTACCGGTTGTTTGCTCATTGGCATTTACATCTGGCATGAGCTGAGCTATGATCGCTTTCATAATAAGGCCGAACGGATTTTACGCGTTACATGGGAGTACAATTTTGATGATGCAGAGACTAAGACTGCCATGACTGGTACCCGCGTTGGGCCGGAATTTACCAGGCGCTTTCCGGAAACCGAAGCATATGTACGGCTCCTGAAGTACCCACGTGTGCTGGCGCTGGAGCATAAGATGTTCGAAGAAAAAGGTTTTCTATACGCCGATTCTACCTTCTTTAGTGTGTTTTCCTTCAGCCTCCTGGAGGGTAACCCTGCCACTGTACTGGATGCACCGGATAAACTGGTGATTACCCAGTCTATGGCGTTAAAATATTTTGGTAATGAGCACCCCATAGGCAGAACTATAAAAGTGGGGGCTAAGGATTTTATCATCAGCGGCATAGCGGCAGATGCACCCGATAATTCCCAGATCAGCTTCGATTTTGTAGTTTCCTTTTCCAATCTTGGTGCTGCTAAATCAGAAAAATGGAGCGAAGCAAACTACCTGACCTACCTGCTGCTGAACGACCGGGAAAGCATTGAACCCCTTCAGACTAAAATAGACACTTATATAAAAGAGGTGAACCGCGATGAACTGCAGCTGGAAGGTAATAACTTTATGGCCTATCATCTGGAGCCCCTAACGGAAGTACACCTGCACTCACAGCTCGATGGATTTGAACCAAACAGCAACATCACCTATATCTGGGTGCTGGCGGTTGTAGCCCTGCTCATATTGCTGGTGGCCTGCGTAAACTATACCAACCTGAGCACTGCACAATCGGCAGGCCGTAGTGCCGAAATAGGCATGCGTAAGGTCATGGGCGCTGACGGAAAAGACATTTTTTACCAGTTTATGAGCGAGGCACTGGTGCTAACGCTCCTGGCCGTTGTGGCAGCCATGATCATTAGCTTTTTGCTGCTTCCTTATTTTAACCAGCTGGCAGGAAAAGCACTTGAGCGGGAGGTATTGGTGCAGCCACTTACCCTTGCCGCACTGGCAGTTTTGTCGGTTGTGGTGGCGTTTCTGGCAGGTGCTTACCCGGCATTTGTGTTATCATCCGGTAAAGTTATCAGCATTCTAAAATCAGGTTTTATGTTTACAGGCTCTGCCGGACTTAGGAAAACACTGATCGTATTTCAATTTGTGATTTCAATATTCCTGATTGCTTCTACCATTATTATTCTGCAGCAGCTTTCCTACATCCAGAACAAAGAGCTGGGGTACAGCAAAGATCAGGTGCTCATATTGCCTGTTGACTGGCAGATGAACGAAAGCTATACCGCCATCAGGGCCGCGCTTGAGTCTGTACCGGGTGTGGCATCTGTAGCGGGTGCTTACGAAGAACCCACCCATATTGGCTGGGGCGATGGCTTAACCACCCCATCAGGTAAACGAATTACCATCAATGCCCTGCCTGCTGATGAAAACCTGGTAAAAACACTTGGTTTTACCCTGCTTGCCGGTCAGGACTTTACCCTTAGCGACATAAAAATGGCCGATCCGGCCCTGCACGGTGATACTATTCAATACACCTATATATTGAACGAAGCAGCCGTACGGGCCCTGGGCTGGACGCCAGAAGAAGCTGTTGGTAAAAGAGTGGCCAAAGGCAGGGAAGGTACTGTGAGAGCCGTGGTAAAAGATTTTCACTTCCGCTCACTGCATGAACCTATTGGTCCGCTGGTAATTTTTATAGACAAGCGCATGATTGGCTCCATGTTTATAAAGATTTCAGGCACAGATGTGGCAGCAACCCTTGAGCGGCTGCAGGGAGTATGGAAGGAGCGTGTGCCCCACAGGCCATTTGAATACCAGTTTCTGGATGAAAACTACACCGCCCTTTACAGAGCAGAACAGAGCATAGCGGGTGTATTTACAGCTTTCTCTTCCGTAGCTATTTTGCTGGCCTGCTTAGGCTTGTTTGCCCTTACGGCTTATGCCATTGTGCGCCGTACCAAAGAAATTGGCATCCGAAAAGTATTGGGCGCCACCGTACCGGATATTCTTACACTGGTATCTAAGGATTTTGTAAGACTGGTAATAATTGCCATTCTGATTGCAACACCACTGGCTTTTGGGGCAGCATACAAATGGCTGGAAGGTTTTACTTATAAAGTAGATATTCAGTGGTGGGTGTTTGTGCTTGCAAGCCTGCTTACCCTGCTTATTGCTACCATTACCGTTTGTCTGCAAGCCCTGAAAACCGCCCTTACCAACCCTGTTAAAAACTTAAGAACTGAATAAATTATGATCAAGCTAAACGGCATTTACAAGTGGTACCAGAGTGGTATCAACCGCACCTTTGTGTTAAAAGACATCAACCTGAATATCGAAGAAGGTGCTTTTATTTCCCTGATGGGGCCATCGGGCTCGGGCAAGTCTACCCTGCTAAACATCATAGGCATGCTGGATGAGCCCTCCGAAGGCGAATACCTCTTCCTGGATAAATCTGTTTTTGCCATGAAGGAAAGGCAGCGCAAGGAGCTCTATAAGCAATACATTGGCTTTGTATTCCAGTCGTACCACCTGATTGATGAGCTCACGGTGTATGAGAACATCGAAGCGCCGCTGCTGTACCAGGGCGTAAAATCATCAGAAAGAAGATCAATGGTGGCCGATATGCTGGACCGCTTTAGCATTGTTGGCAAAAAAGACCTGTTCCCAAACCAGCTCTCCGGCGGACAGCAGCAGCTGGTGGGCATTGTACGCGCACTCATTGCCAAGCCCAAGCTTATCCTGGCCGATGAACCTACCGGCAACCTTAACTCTGCCCAGGGCGATGAGATCATGCAACTGTTCCAGCAGCTGAACAAGGAGGATGGTGTGACCATCCTGCAGGCTACCCATTCCGAAAAAAATGCATCCTACGGCCACCGAACCGTTCACCTGCTCGATGGCCAGATCCAACATCAACACGTGCCCCTATGAACCGTATCCTGAATTTATTACTGCTGCTGTTATCTTCCCCTGGCATATTGCTAGCACAATCGGCAGATAATACACTATCGCTGCAGGAGGCAATAGAAACAGGCCTCCGCAACAACATACAGGTAAGGCAAAGCAACATAAGGGCAGAGGCTGCCAGGGTAAATTACTCACAGGCAAAAGCAAACCTGCTACCGGAAGTAAACGCCAGTGTTAACCATGGCCTCAACCAGGGCAGAAGCATTGATCCTTTCACCAATGCCTATGTTAACCAGGAGATTAAGTATGCTACCTATGGCGCAGGGGCCAGCCTGGTACTCTTTAGCGGACTGGTACAGCAAAACACCATCAGGCAAACAAACTATGCACACGGCGCTGCTGAACTGGAGCTGCAGCAGGCACGCGATAACCTCAGCCTAAGTATTATGCTGGCCTACCTGCAGGTGCTTAGTAACGAAGACCAGGTTGCGGTAGCCCGCAAACAGGTGGCTGTAACAGAGCAGCAGCTGGAGAGGCTGCTGGTACTGCACCAGAAAGGTGCTGTAAACCCGCCAGAGATTGCCGAGCTAACCGGGCAGCTAAAACTCGAGGAGCTGGCCCTGCTCAATAACCTGAATACACTGCAGAGTGCTAAATTAGCCCTGGCGCAGCTGATGAATGTACCTTTTGAGGGCGCTGTGCAGCTGGAGCGCCTGCCCCTGGAAGAGCTGGTGCCGGAGGAGCAGCCTGGCAACCCGCAGGAGACCTATACTATGGCCATAGACCAGCTTGCGCTGGTAAAAGCAGCCAACCTCCGTACCCAAAGCGCTGCCGCCGGTATTAGGGCCAGCCGCGGACTATTTTATCCAACCCTGCTCCTGAACGGCAACCTCAACAGCAACTATTCCAGTGCTGCCACCATTAATGGAGAAACAATTTATTATGATGCACAGCTGCGGAACAATATCTTTTCCAATGTTGGCCTTACCTTACGGATCCCTATCCTGAATGGCCTCAACAGCCAATACAGGTTAAAGCTGGCAAAGCTTGACCTGCAGGAGGCAGACCTGGCCGAAGAAAGCACCAGAACCCAGCTCCGCCTCGATATTGAGCAGGCGCACCTGAACATGAGCAATGCGCGTGAGCGCTATCAGATTCTGCAGGAGCAGGTGGCCGCTTTCCAGGAAGCCTTCAGGGCCGCAGAGATCAGGTTTAACTCCGGCGTAGGCACCCCAGTAGATTACCTCATTGCCAAGAATAACCTTGACAGAAGCGGTATAGGCCTGATATCAGCAAAATACGATTACCTCCTGCGCATGAAAATCCTGGAGTTTTACAGGGGGAGGTAATAGGCAATGAAAGGAAAGATCATCTGATTCCATACCATCAAAATAGCACGCTTTATTTCTAAAAGGCTTTTTGAAGATGAATAAACATAAATCATCCCAATCTTTTGAGAAGCTTTGATTTCTAATAAAAATGGCCACTGGAGATTTCCAGAGGCCGTTTTTATTAGCAGTATAGTCTTTGCGAATGCAGCGAAGCGGAGTGTGGGGGCCACCCCGTGGCAATCTGGCTTCTATACGTGTAGATGCCAGATTGCTTCGCCACCGAGGCCCGGTCGTTCCTCCTCGCAAAGATCTAAAGTATAGAGCAAAAAAAGCCTTGGAAGCCTCTTCAAGGCTGCTTTTTTTGCTTTTTAACCCCTTTTCAAAATTCGGGATGACTCATGTTTATTTCAACCCTATCTGTGGATCCCTACAAGCTGGCAGCGGCGCCTTTAGCCTTACCATCATTGTTATTGGCAGTGCTTACAGGCTGAACCGGATACAGGAAGTGCTGCAGTTCTTTTAGGTACTTTAAACTGCCGTTGGGGAAATTACTTAGCACAATAAGGGCACTGTGGTCTTTGGGGTTGCGCAGCAGGTAGGTGGTGTAGCCGTGCCATAAGCCGGCATGGTACACAACAGTATCACCGCTATCCACCTCTTTGATGCGCCAGCCAAAGCCATAGTCTTCACCTTTTTTCTTTCTGATGCGGGAGCCTGTAAAAGCTTCTTCCAGGGTCTCCTTCTTCACCAGTTTTTGTGTGTACAATGCCTGATCCCATTTGTAAAGATCTTCTACTGTAGAAAATATGCCTTTGTCGCCCAGAACAGTATCCAAATAATCTGAGGTTCTTTTTCTTCTGCCGCCGGTATGACCGGTAGCTACATTCTTCCGCTGGTCAATGGAGTCATTGTAGGTGAAGGTGTGCGTCATCTGCAGGGGCTCAAAGATCTGCTTTTGCATAAAGGTAGCAAAGGGTAAGCCTGACGTCTTTTCTACAATGGAGGCCAGCAGCGCATAGCCTGTATTGCTGTAATCGTAGCGGGTGTTGGGCTGGTGGTAAACTTCCGGCTGATGCGCCGCCATCAGGGCTAGCACATCCTCATTGACCATGGGTAGCTTACGGTCGGGCCAGAGCTGATCGCCGAAATAGGTGTAGTTCGATAAGCCGGAGCGATGGGTGAGCAGCTGCCTGATGGTAATGCCTTTGTAGGGGAAGTTCGGTATAAACTGCTGTACACTGTCATCATAGCCCAGCTTACCCTGCTCCTTCAGCATCATGATGGCCATGGCTGTAAACTGTTTGGATACAGAGGCCAGCTGAAAGGCTGTTTCTATGCTCAGGCTGTCTTTACGGTGAAAATCGGCATAGCCAAATGCACCTTTGTACACTACCTGGTCATATTTGGTAACCAGCACCGTTCCGTTGAAGCCTTTTTTCTTGTGCAGCTGGGTAAAGACAGAATCGAGCTGACTCCCCAGCTGGCGGGCACTGGCTTCGGTATAAGATGCCGGGATAATTACCTGCTCCTTTATTTCCTGCTTCTGCGGGAATGCGCTGCTGATGTACGTTTGTTTTGTTGTCTCCTCCTGACATGAAATCAGGGATACACTTATAATAGATACGGTGATGCCGTTAAGCAATATATTTTGTACTCTTTGAAGAATGGTCATGTGTGAAAATACAAGTCTGAATGTCAGCTATAAAATTAAGCGATCATCTTCAGTAATTTGGCGTAAATCTTTAAAAAAACCTACTTTCTGTGAAATTGGATAATTATTAAATCTATCACTGCCTTATCATGGGTATGGAGGTATTGTAGGTGCAAAATTGACCTCCTGGCTACCCAATGTTTTAGCTGTGATCATGAACCGCAGAAGCCCTGCTTGTGGGCTGGTGAAAAAGCTGGGCTTTTATAACATTTCATGCGTCAGATGTTATTCATATATAGGCGAATTGATTATTATATCATATCCGTAATGAGTGTAGGTTGAAGAACGAGCGCTGGCAATAATTGGTATGAAAGCAGATTATAGTTTTGGAATTGTAGGAGCAGGCTTTGCCGGGCTTGTTGCTGCACTGCGTTTGAAGAAAAGTGGCAGAGATTCCTTTATCATTTTTGAAAGAGCCCCTGAAGTTGGCGGTACCTGGCGTGATAATGTTTACCCTGGCTGTGCCTGCGATATAGCCTCTCCGCTTTATTCTATTGCCGGAGAACCCAACCCCGACTGGCGCAGGCAGTATGGTAAACAGCCTGAAATTCTGGCCTACCTGAAAGAGGTTACTGAAAAAAATAAACTCAACAAGCACATACGCTATAACTCCGATGTAGTAGAAGCCAGGTTTAGGGAAGAGAGCGGCTGCTGGGCGGTAACAGACAGGCTGGGAAATACAACAACTGTTGCCGTATTGCTCATGGGGCCCGGTCCCCTGAACCGCCCGTGCACTCCCCAATTTAGGGGCCTGGAGAGATTCAGGGGTACGTACTTTCATTCTGCCGGGTGGGTAGCAGACTATAGCCTGAAGGGAAAAAGGGTAGCTGTGATAGGCACAGGGGCCAGCGCTATTCAGGTAGTGCCCGGCATAGCCCCGGAGGTAGCGCATCTTACCGTACTGCAGCGAACACCTGCCTGGATCACCTATAGGTTTGACCATAACATTAGCCCCTTCACCAGGCAGTTTTACAGGCGATTTCCCCTGCTGCTGAAATTACAAAGAAACGCCATCTTCTGGCTGAATGAACTGATAGGGCTTGGATTTACCGGCCATAAAAGCATGAATAAGGTTCTGGAGCAATTGTCGCTGCTAAAACTGCGTACAGAAGTAAAAGACCCTGAAACACGCAAAAAGCTAAAGCCGGATTATACCATTGGCTGTAAACGAATTCTCCGTTCCGATGATTACTACCCCACCTTTAACCGCGCTAATGTAAGCCTGGTAACAGAAAAGATTGATCGCTTCACAGAGAGTGGCATTGTAACGGCTGACGGAAAAGAGCATCTGCTGGATGCTGTTGTTTTCTGTACGGGTTTTGTTGCTGCAGACATTAATTTTTACATGAAGATAATTGGTCTGGAGGAGCGTGAGCTGGTGCAGGAATGGAATAAGCATGGCGCCGAGGCTTACCTTGGCACAACCATAGCGGGCTATCCTAATCTTGCTTATTTGCTGGGGCCCAATACGGGGCTGGGCCATAATTCTGTGGTACACATCATGGAGTCGCAGATGAATTATATGATGCAATACATAGAACAGCTGGAGAGTCTGGGTGAGGGAGCTTTCCTGGATGTTTTTGAGGAAGAGCAGCAGGCCTATAATGATTGGTTGCAACAGCAGTTCAGGGGTACCGTGTGGAGCTCGGGCTGCAAAAGCTGGTATCAGAATAAAGAAGGCAAAAACACAGTTTTATACCCCCGGCTGGCCTCCACTTTCCGAAAGGAAACAAAAGTTTTTAACCCTAAGGCCTACCGGCATGTTCAGCAGGGCGCTGCAGAAGGAAAAAGAAGTGTTGTAAAGTTATAATGATCATTAAATGCGTTTGCTGTTCATTCCCGGTTTTGGAGAAGATCCATCAATCTTTGATAAGATACAGCCCCACCTGCCAGGAGAAAAAGTTTTCCTGGACTTTTGGGTGCTGCTTGGCGACAGGCCCAGGCCAGAGCTGAATGCACTGCTTTTTGCAAAAGAACTGGTGGAGCAGTACGACATCACAAAGGAGGATGTAGTAATTGGACACTCCACGGGGGGCTGGGTGGCTTACCACATCAAGCATCTCGTGAACTGCCCTATCATTCAAATTGCCTCCTGGACCGACATGCATAAAGTGGTAAGTCCTGTAAAAAGCCAGCGTTTAATTTACTGGTCTGTAAGCAGGGGGCTTTACTTTAACACCCTTGTCTTACACTATGTTGTGCGTAAAAAATACAGGGGTAAACCCTCTGTAGAAGTCTTCAGGTCTGTGTTCAAAAGGTTAAGCAGGGAAGATAAATACAAGGTAATTAACCAGATGAGGCTCATTTTTAATCCTGTATATGTAAAGATTGAGGTGCAGCCGGATTTATGCATACATGCCAGGGCAGATTCCATCATCCGCTTTCCAGATCATGATGTTGTTGAAGTCCCCGGCGATCACTTCTGCCTGTACACCCATCCTGATAAGGTTTATCAGCCTATTGTGGCCTTTCTGAAGCAGCAACAGCAGGCGGTGTAGCGAATACCTGTTGCCCGGGCGTCAGCCGATGGAGTGGATAGCTCCCTACAAGCCAACAGGTAAAGGGCAGATAGCATACTGGCATCAAAACAAAAAAGCAGCCATGGAATACCCATGGCTGCTTAGATTTATCCTGTGCCCTAACCCTGCAGCAGGATTGTTATACAAACTAAAACTAACGTTTAGCCCACAATAAAGGGAGCAACAATGGCCAGTACCTCATCCATCGTTAATGGCTCGTCCCATGCTTCTTCCACTGCCAGCTCTGGTACTGGTGTTACGGTGGTAACATCTAATCCCAGGTGCGTTTTATTTTGTTCTCCTGCATAAATAGGAGCAGTTGCTGCACCAAAACCAGCTATGCCATTGTAGTCTTCCATGGTTATCCAGCCTTTCATGCCGCGCATGGTACGTACCTGGGCTGCATGGCGTGCCTCCACCGAGTGAATTCTAAGTGCAGCAGAAAGCAGCTCGTTATTATCGTACAGATTACCTGCCTGGCCTTTGTATGCCCGAACACCGGTATCTTCAAAACCTTGCGACAGGGCCAGAAATGACTGGTAATATTCAGGGCCGGTAATGAACGGATCAGGGAAGATACCACCAGCTGTAAAATCGAACTTAGGTTCTGCCACTGGTGTTTCACCTAAGGATTCAATTACAGACTGAAGCAACTGTACGTGTGCGAGCTCGTGGTCCCTGATCACCCTGAAGATATTACGGTCAGCCTGCGGAATCACCATTCTTTCAATAGCTGTCTGGTAAAAACGGTACTCCAGGTGCTCCAGCGTAAGTGCAAAGTTTAACACGCCATGGACTTGTGTGCCCCGGGCAAATGCCATCTTTGGCATTGCTGTTAAGATACCAAGTGGCAGGGCGGTTACGGCTGCTGTTTTGGCAAATTTTCCCATTCTACGGAAAGCTTCTTTCCGTGAAACAAAGGTGTCCTTTTCTTCTGCCGTCTGATTCTCTGTACCAAACGACTCAAATAATTTTATAAAGCTCATATTGTAAATTCTCCTTAAGATTAAGCGGTTGGTAGGTTTTCTGCGTTGATTTCGGTAACAATGAAAGGACCGGCTCCCTGTAACACTTCTGCGGGTGTTAAAATGATATCAAGCCCCTGCTCATTTACAGTGTCAACAAAAGCTGTAGACCCTGGATCGATCAGGTTACTAATCACAGCAGCGTGACGTGCTTCTACAGAAACAATCTTGCCTGCAACCAGTAAATAATCTACGCTATCAAGCAGCGTGCCCGCACCGTTGTAAGCACCTACGCCGGTGTTTTCCAATACTTTTGCAGTTCCCAGCACGCTGGCGCGGCTGTTGAAATCTACCATGCTAAAATCAACCATCAAACCCGGAATTGCATTTGATCCAAGGGCTGCCTTGAAGAAATCACGATGCGCTACTTCATGATAATAGATATCTTCCAGTACCCGCTTTTCGTTATCAGTAGCACCACTGTAAAAATTATTTTCTACCACCATGGTATAAAAAGCTGCTTCCAGCTGCTCAAGGGCATAAGCATAATTAAGTATACCTATATCACCACTGCCCAGGTCTACTGCCATCACAGCATTTGTGCTGCTTACAATAGGAGTAGCAGCAGACATTCGGCTTCCCTGAAATGCCGAAACCCGGTAGTAATAAACAGCGCCTGCAGTTGGCAGTGCCGATGCCATGTCAGTAAACATGGTAGTGTTAGCAGGCAGATCAGAGCCTACTTTTGCAAAAGTACCGGTAGGGCTGGTGCTGCGTTCTACCCGGAAACCACTTTCGCCAGAGGAGTTGTCTTTCCAGCTGAGCACAATGTCGCCATTGCTTTTTGTTTCAGCATTTAAATTTCCCGGAGCCTGCAGGTCAACAATGCCCGGAGCATCGTCGCTACAGCCAGATAGCAGTAAGCCAGTTGTAATAATACCAACTCCTGAATAGACTAAAAATTTTCGCCGGTCGGTTTTGGCTGAGATGGCCTGTGGCGAAACAAGAGTAGAAGGTGATTTAGACATACGTAGAACGTTTATATATTGAAAAATAATAAAATTCTGATCTTGAAAATGCACAATAAGCTGTTCCCGAAACTCTACCTGTTTAGCAGAAAGTAGCCAGAGGGTTAAAAGTTTGTTACTCCCATTGTAAGGGTATTTACGAAGTGAATGTTTGAAATGGATCTTAATAATTTTAAAAAATATTGACTTATTTTTGAAAAGATTATAAATTGTTTAACCATTTTAGTTTAATTTTTTACAATATTAAACATTGTTACTTTTTGGGCTGCTCACAAAACCTTTTCCTGTTGCTGGTGTTTCAAAAACATCTTCTTGATACAGCCCCCTTCACGTTGATATGAAGAATACAATTATTCTACTCATTACTATTATTCTGTTGCTGGGTGTAAACCGGCTTCAAGCACAAGACTGCGGCACTACACCACCAGCTGATGGGAAGGTTTATGCCTGGTGCTATCAACCTAATGAGGGTACTAACTGGGATACATCGCCTTTTAAAGCCTATATCATCAATGGCATGCCTTTTCGGCTGCTGTTCCCCAAAAGCTTTGATAGTACTACAGTATCTGCAAAACGGTATCCGTTGGTCGTGATGCTCCATGGGCTGGGCATGGGCGGAAAAGACAATAACATTCAGTTAAAGATTGGAGGCCAGGTGCACCTGGAGGCACTAAACAGGGGCAGCTACGATGGTTTTGTGATGGTTCCCCAGGCGGGGAGCGAATTCTGGAACAGCCCGGAACGTGCAAACATTCTGCAGTTTGTGGAACATGCCCTGCGTGATCTTCAGGTAGATCCCTTCAGGGTACAGCTGGAAGGCTACTCTGCCGGAGGTGCCACTGCCTGGAAACTTGCCTATGAGAATCCGATGGTGTTTTCAGCAGCTATTGTTATGTCTGTTGCCGATGGCAATACTGCCAGAAGCTATGCTAAAGTCTTAAAATACAACTCTTTATGGCATGCGCAAGGTGGCAGAGATTCGCGCCCCAGCCCTACGGCGGGAGAAAGGGTTTCCCGTGAATTTCAATCAATCGGGGCTAATTATACCTATCAATATTACCACGAGCTGGGCCACGGCACCTGGGAGGCCATGTACCAGGAAAAAGAGTTTTTTCCCTTCCTGATGCAGCGTTCCATGCTTAGTATTCATGCCGAGCATTTCAAATATAATTTCTGTACTGGCGAGCCGGTAACGGGTACTATGGGTATTAGAAAAGGCTTTGATGGCTATGAGTGGCGTAAAGATGGCGCTCCCTTTGGGAATAATGAACACGAGGTACAGTTCTCTGAAGTAGGTAACTACACAGTACGGGTTAAATACAAAGGGGAGTGGTCTGGGTGGTCTGATCCCCTGAAGGTACAGCGAATAGCACCCACAGCAAGGCCTGTTGTCACCGTCAGGGCACCTACGGCATTACCAACATTGGATGGCCGTACCAGCGTTACCCTATACGCTCCTGCCGGACAGCAGAACTATAAATGGTCGGATGGCTCCAGCCTCGATAGCCTGGTGGTTGATCAGGCAGGATCATATAGTGTATCAGTAACTGAAGCCAGGGGCTGCCCCAGCGATTTTTCTGAACCCAAACAGGTAACCTTCAATGCGGTAGGTGTGCTGCCGGCACCGGCAGCCATAAAAGTAAAAACAGTTTCCGAATCTGCCCTCAGCATAAGCTGGAAAGACAACAGCACCAACGAAAGCGGTTTTGAGCTTTACCGGGGCACAACGCCAGAGGGCCCCTGGATATTAGCTACACAGCTCTCTGCCAATACCACAGTTTATCAGGATGAAGGCTTAAACCCCTACACCCGTTACTTCTACGCCCTTCGCAGTGTAAATGAAGAGGGCGGATCTGAATACAGCAGGGGCAATGGAAAAACCTATGCTGATAACATAGCGCCAGCCATACCGGCAGCGCTGGCTGCTACCAAAACCTCCAGAAACAGCATAGGCCTGAGCTGGGAGGCTTCTGCAGACAATGCCACTGATCCCGCTTCGATTACCTACGAAATCTATGCTAACAACATTCTGATCGGTAAAAGCGATAAAAGCTCATTCCAGGTAAAAGGGCTCCCGGAGAAAAAAAGCTTTGCTTTCAGGGTAAGGGCTATAGATAGAGCGGGAAATAAGTCGGATTTTAGCAGGCAGGTAACCGCCGCTACTTTTATTAATGGTATCTATTATACCTATTACGAAGGCAGCCTTAGCACCGTACATGATATAGCGCTGCTTAGCCCTAAAGCAAGCGGCAAAATTCCTAACTTTAGCATCAGCATACCCGGCAGGGTAAATAATAATTTTGCTTTTAAATTCGAAGGCTATATCGATGTGCCAGCCGAGGGTGAGTATACCTTTTACACCACTTCCGATGCCGGCAGTGTTCTTAGCATTGACGGCATGCAGGTTGTCAACAACGACAAAAAGCACAACAGCCAGGAAAAGTGGGGCAAAATAACCCTTACCGCAGGTATTCATGAAATTAAGGTGCTCTATTTTAAAGAACAGGGCACAGCAGCGCTGCTGGAGGTAAGCTGGCAGGGGCCGGATTTTTCTAAACAGCCCGTCCCTGATGCTGCCCTTACAGAAATCTTTACACTAACAGAACCACCTGCAGCACCTGCAAACATAACGGCTACCGCACAGGAGGGACTACTAGTTCAGCTTGACTGGACCCCGGCAGGCACAGATTCAAGTGCCGTGGAAATTTACAGGAGCAACCTTCAGAATGGCCCCTTTGTGCTGATTAGCACAGTTGCAGCAGGTAATACCTATGCTGATAAGGCACTGGAGCCTGGCACCACCTATTACTACCAGCTGCGGGCAGTAGGCCCATCCGGTGAATCTGCCTTTGCGGCACTGGATGCAGAGGGCCGCACCCTTAGCGCACGCACCCCCGCAGGAGGATTGCCTGCACCAGGCGGGCTGCTGGCAAACAGATCTGCCAATGCCACTGCCATACTAAAGTGGACTGATGGTGCCATTGCTGAACAAGGGTTTGAAGTATGGCGGGCAACGGATGGAACAAACTTTAACAACGTGGGCACCACGCCAGCCAATATCACTACCTACACCGATCTTGACACAGAGGCCGGCATTGACTATCAGTATAAGGTAAGGGCAGTTAAAGGAACGGAAACATCCGACTGGAGCAATGTGGCCCAGCTTAGCAGCGAAAATAAAACGCCGGTACTAGCCGGACTGGAGACTGATGTGATTGCCACGGAAGGTAAAACCACTGAAATCCTCTTTGACCTCCAAGACCCGGATGGTGATTCACTGCAGCTGACCAGCCGTTACCTCCCCTCTTTTGCAAGTGTTGAGCTTGCAGCTGCCGGGAAGGGAAAACTTATCCTGGCACCGGCTGTGAAGGATATAGGTTTCTACAGCGGCATTCAGCTTACCGCCACCGATGGCATATTGGAAACCGATATCACCTTTAACATTAAGGTGCTGAACAGTGAAAAGACCTCCGTGTATATTAACATGGGCAATGGCACCGCAACCGCTGCTCCCTGGAATAATACCAATACCTCCGGCAGCCAGAACAATAAGTTGCTGATCAGTAATCTGCTGGATGAGTATGGTGCAGAAACCGGCTACTCCCTAAGCCTGCTGGAGGCCTGGTCGGCCAGCAAAATGTGGGGCGAAACCAGCGGCAACAACAGTGGTGTTTTCACGGATGCTGTTACCAGCTCGGCCTACATCATTGAGGAAGGAAAAACAGCACAACTGAAGGTGTCAGGCCTTAAGCCAGACCTTAGGTATAACTTTGTGTTCTTTGGCAGCAGCATTTACAAAAGTTTTAACGGCAGCACAACCTATAGCATTGGCAGCGAAAGTGTAAGCCTGGCTGTACAAAGCAACATTGATAAAACAGTGCAGCTAAATGGCATAAAGGCCGATGCCGGGGGAGAGGTAGTAATCAGTATTGCAGGTGCCGCCGATGCTACCAAAGGAGGTTATTTGAACGCGATGGTGATTGAGCAATACCCTGAAAATAGCCCAATGCTGCGCCCGGCCCGGTTCAGGGCTCATGCAGTGTCAAGGTCTGACGTAGCCCTAAGCTGGACTGATAATTCTTACCAGGAGGCGGGCTTTGAAATCTGGCGCCGAATCTTGCCGCAGGGGGAGTTCGAGCTTGTGAATACCACAGCGCCCAACACTACCAGCTACCTGGATACTGAGCTAACGCCTGATACTGGTTATGAATATAAAGTAAGGGCAGCGGGCAGCGGCAAACATTCCGGTTACTCTGAGGCAAAGGGAGCGGCAACACTCCTGTACGAGGTGCTCATTAATGCAAACTATACCAAAAACATGCGGGATCCCTGGACAAACCTGGACCAGCGGCCAACCACAGGTTATACCTGGTACAACTTTCAGAATGAGGATTTGCAGCTTACAGGCATAAACCTGCGGCTCGATCAGAATTTTAGTGGCAATAATGCTTATGGGCCTGATGCCGGGGGAGCGGGTATTTACCACGATAATGTAATCAAAACCTTTTACTATACAGAGGTAGGCACCATTGCGGGTATGTACTTCTACGGGCTTGATGATGAACTGCTGTACAACTTCCGTTTCTTTGGGGCATCGGCCTTTGAAGGGGGTGAAAGCGGGATAACAACCTACAGAATAGGAGAAAAGAAAGTAAGCCTGGATGTAGAGCAGAACATCAGCAATACAGCAGTGATCAGAGACATACAGCCCAGGGGCGGCAGTGTGCTGGTAGAGGTGGAGGCAGGTGCGTTTGCCCGTTATGGTTTCCTGAATGCACTTGAAATAGAAGTGAGGAACGGCTATAATGAAACAAATGGCGCTACACCCGATAGCCTTTTTCCGGATGAGGAGCCTAAGGAGCAGGAAGAGCAGCTTAACCAGATCACTACCCTTTACCCAAACCCCACCCTGGATAGGCTGAACATTGAGTTCATGGCTAAAGCTGCCGGAAAGTGTTACCTGCAGGTGCTTGATATGACGGGGCGTTTAATTTTGGGTCAGTGGGAGGATGCGCAGGAAGGTGAAAACATTTTTACCATAGATCTTAATGCCAGGCTGATGAGCAAAGGAATATACCTGCTTAGAATCAAGTCGGCCGGCTTTGAAAGCAAGACCCACAGGTTTGTAAAGCATTGATCAACCCAAAGCATTGCGGGCTTAAATGCCTTCTTTACAGGGATCTACAGTCATAGGGAGGCAAAGCCAGCCAGGTTTCAGGCAACGGACAGCAGGTAATATAAGCCTGCGTATGCGGTGCAAGTGTTGTGCCTGCCAAGGAACGTCTATATTTTGCTGCACTATTCCAACACTTTCACTACTCCATTCCCGTAACTATTCATAAAAGCTGTTTTTTTACAGCTTTGTTATGTGTTGCAGTGGTTAACGCCCTCTAAGTACATTGCCGGGGCTTGTTTCCTTTAGAATATATTGATGCTTCTGATTTTGTTGGATAAGCAAAAAGGGGAGGAGGGAAATATAGGCTGCGGCACAATTTTGATTTAAACTGGTAGCGTATGCAACGATTAAGCACTAAAGAATATAAGAACGAGTTTGTAAATCATTTTAAGGGTGACGAAAGCGGTGACCTGAAGCCCCGGCAAACCCCGGGTGTGCTGTACAGCAGGGTTACACCAACAGCTGTTAAGGAGCCTAAACTGCTGGGTTGGTCTGATGAACTGGCCACTGAGCTGGGCATTGACAGGCCCGAGGAGGAGGACGTAAAGATCCTGGGGGGTAACCATGTTGCCACTGGCATGCAACCCTATGCAGCTTGCTATGGCGGCCACCAGTTTGGCCACTGGGCCGGTCAGTTGGGCGACGGCCGGGCCATTACGCTGGGAGAATGGCCGGCTCCTGATGGCAGGAGCTGGGAGCTGCAGCTGAAGGGCGCCGGGCTCACGCCTTATTCCCGCAGGGCCGATGGCCGGGCGGTGCTACGGTCGTCTGTGCGTGAATACCTGATGAGCGAAGCCATGCACCACCTGGGGGTACCTACCACCAGGGCCTTAAGCCTTGTTGCAACCGGCGATAAGGTGCTGCGCGATATGTTCTATAACGGCAATCCTGAATTTGAAACCGGAGCCATCGTTATGCGGGTGGCCCCAAGCTTTATCCGTTTCGGAAATTTTGAGATACTGGCAGCCCGTAAAGAGTATGATCACCTCAGGCAGCTTGTGGATTGGACCATCAGCAGGTATTACCCGCACATAACAGGAGAGGATAAACACCTGCAGTGGTATAGAGAGGTAATAGAACGCACGGCCAGCATGGTGGTGGAGTGGCTAAGGGTAGGCTTTGTGCATGGGGTAATGAACACCGACAATATGTCCATCCTGGGCCTGACGATAGATTATGGACCCTACTCATTTCTGGATGATTACGACCCACAGTTCACCCCCAATACTACCGACCTGCCCGGCAGAAGGTACGCTTTCGGACAGCAGGCAGGCATTGCCTACTGGAACCTGGGATGCCTGGCAAATGCCGTTGCCCCGATATTTGAATCAACCGATGGCTTGATTGCTGCACTAAAGGAATATGAAAGGCTGATATCGGATAAATTTTTTACCATGATGTCCGGTAAGCTGGGGCTCGACAGGGTTGATAAGGAAGATGCAGCGCTGATTACACAATGGGAGAAAACCCTCATTCTCCTGAAGCCGGATATGACCATCTTTTACCAGCTACTCATTGATCTTCCGCTGGAGCTGGAAGGAGAGGAGCAGGTAGTGAGTCATTTTAGTGAAAGCTTTTACGAGGAGCCCGACAAATCTCAGCGCCAGGCCTTATACAACCTGATGCAGAAGTGGGCAGCGCGGGTAAAGGCTAATACGAGCAGCAGGGAAGAAGCCCAGACGCAGATGAGGAAGAGTAACCCCCGTTTTATTTTAAGAAACTACCTGCTGCACCAGGCAATAGAAGGTCTGAACGAGGGAGACAGTACCTTATTTAATGAGCTGGAAGCGGCCATGAAAGAGCCTTATGCTAACAAGGGAGATAAATTCTTTGCCAAACGGCCAGATTGGGCAACCCAGAAAGCAGGTTGCTCGCAGCTATCCTGTAGCTCATAATTGAAATGGTTTTCAAGAAAAAAGGATCGCTGTTGAGCGATCCTTTTTAGCTTTTGCTGCTTGCGAATGCCTGATTGATCAGGCAAAGCAATGGTATCTTAAGACCCGGCAAATTGAAGGGCTGCACCGTAGACGGAAACATTGTTTTTGCTCCGGTTTACAGGCTGAACAGCTTCTGTTTTACCAGCTAAATCAAGCAGAAAGGCATAACCCATGGCAATTTCCTTTAGGGCTTCAAAGCGGCCCGAGGATCCTTCATGACCGGCCGTCATATTGGTGTGCAGGAGCAGCACATTGTTATCGGTTTTTTTATCACGCAGCTTTGCCACATATTTGGAAGGCTCCCAATACTGTACCTGGCTGTCGTGCAGGCCTGAGGTAACCAGTATGTTCGGGTAATCCTGCTCTTTGATGTTATCATAGGGGCTGTAGCTAAGGATATAATCATAATATTCCTTCAGGGCAGGATTTCCCCACTCATGGTACTCGCTGGTGGTTAGCGGAATGCTATCGTCTAGCATGGTGGTAACGGCATCTACAAAAGGCACTGCAGAAATTACCCCTTTGTACAGGTCAGGGCGCATGTTAACGACTACACTCATCAGCATACCTCCGGCGCTGCCACCCATGGCAAATAGCTTGTCTTTTGCAGCATAACCTCTTTTGATCAGGTATTCAGAGCAGGCAATAAAGTCATGGAAGGTGTTTTTCTTCCTGAGCAGTTTACCATCTTCATACCACTGGCGGCCCATTTCCTGTCCGCCACGCACATGGGCTATGGCAAACACAAACCCTCTGTTCAGCAAACTAAGCCGGCTGGGGTTAAAGTAAGGCCTGGTAGACCTGCCATAGCTGCCATAGGCATAGGTAAGGCAGGGAGCGGTACCATCCCTGGGCGTATCCTTATGATAAACAATGGAAACCGGTACCTTCACACCATCACGTGCCGTAACCATCACACGCTCCGACCTGTAATTTCCGGCTTCAAAATGGGGAACTGCCTCTCTTTTCAGCAGCTTCTTCTGTCTGCTCTCCATGTTGTAGGCATAGGTAGAGTTTGGTATGGTCAGGGAAGAGTAATCAAAGCGCAGCACATCAGAGTTAAAATCATGATTTTGCGCCAGGTATACGGCATACGTTGGCTCAGTGAAAGTAAGCAGCTGTTCCTGCCTGTCTTTGTTCCAGCTAATGATGCGAATGTTGCTTAAGCCTTCCCGGCGCTCTTCTACCACCAGGTAATCTCTGAAAACAGCAATGTTCTCCAGCAGTACGTCCTTGCGGTGGGGGATTACATCCAGCCAGTTGGATTTCTCTGTGGCACCAACAGGGGCTTCTATAAGTCTGAAATTTATGGCATTGAGGTTGGTAAGTATGTAAAACTTATCACCATGGTGCTCTACTGAATACAGGTGATCCTTTTCCCTGGCCTGCACAAGCCTGAATCCGGCATCGGGACTGTTGGCATTCAGCACCCGGCTTTCGCTGCTGTGGGTGCTGTATGACTTTAGAATAATATACGCACCTGACTTTGATTTGCTCAGCCGGCAGCTATACGTACTGTCTTTTTCTTCAAATACCAGCGCATCTTTACTGGCTGGCGTGCCAAGCACATGTTTATAGACCTGGAAACTTCTTAAGGTCTGCTGGTCCTGGCGAACGTAGTAAACAGTTTTATTATCGTTGGCCCAAACCAAGTTTCTGGTAGTAGCCTTTATGGTGTCTGGCAGCATGCGTCCGCTGGCCAGATCTTTAAAGCGGATGTTATAGATACGCCTGCCAACGCTATCTTCCAATACTGCTGCAAGCCTGTGATCGGGGCTTATCGCTACCGTAAAGAAGCAGAATGCTTTGCCCTTTGACAGGACATTGCCGTTCACAAGCACTTCTTCCGGCTCTTCCATAGATCCTTTTCTGCGGCAGTGCAGCGGGTATTCCCCGGCCTGCTCGTAGCGGGTGTAGTAATAATACTGATCCAGTTTGTAGGGCACAGAGGTTTCATCTTCCTCTATGTACCCCTTCAGTTCCAGGTAGAGGCTTTCCCTAAGTCTCTTTAAGGGAGCCATTACATTTTGGAGGTAGGAGTTTTCTGCTTCCAGGTATGACATCACTTCCTGGTCTTCTCTGTTTCTTAACCAGAAATAATCATCCTGCCGGGTGTGGCCGTGGGTACAAAGTTGGGTGGTGCTCTTTTTTGCGACTGGAGGCCTAAGCTCAGCCCGCATTTTAGAATTGGATTTTCTCTTAAGCCCGCTTTCGTCAGACCAAAACAATAGTGCTGGTATTGCCTTGGTCTTGGTTAATGGGTTCTCTATCATCTGCTATAAGTTTGTATAAACCAGACATCTACGTTTTACCTTTCCACACTGGCTGTTTGTGGGGAAAGAGGTAGAAATCTGTAATCCTCAACACATATCTGGCACAAGATACGGACAGAATGATGTTACATCATTAAAATTATATAAAACATCCTAAAAAAGAAGTGAAAAGTACCTATTTGTAAGGTGGCTGCCCCAATGTCTGCGCCAGATCTTTGTTGTGCTGCCTCTTAGGTGAATGCTTAAAGCTTCAGAAAAATTCCCCCTCGGGAGAGGTAGGTATCTACACGCACACCAGGAAAAACAAGAGTTCTATTCAGGCTTGAACAGAAATTGGTTAAAGAAAATGCCTTGAAATTATTGCAAGACAATAGAATCTGTGGCGATTAGTGTAAATCTGACAATAATTTTTGCTTAATCCTGGGTAGAAGCAATTTCAATTGCGCAATCGATTGTGTTTTAATTTTATAATTTTTATAATTGTCTTGTACAGCACATAATAAATTGCAAAGCCTACCTCAACATACAGCAGCCGAGGACCTTCAGGATGAACGTCTGCTTACTGGCCTAAGAGCTGGTGACATGGCAGCGTTTGAGCAGATATACAAGCTGTACTGGAAGCGTTTGTATGCAATGGCCGCGGCTAAGCTTCAGTCGTCGGAGGAGGCAGAAGAAATCGTACAGGAATTATTCACCACCCTTTGGGAAAAGAGAAATATCTTAATCATCACCAATCTTTCTCACTATCTGTTTTCTTCTGTGAGGCACCGTGTAATCAATACTGTTCGTTCAAAAGTTGTACATAAATCATATTGGGAGTTTTACAGATCATTTATTCCCAGCAGCAACTCCTCTACCGAAGAGGTGGTGCAATACAATGATTTAAGTAAAGCGTTCGAGAACGCAGTGAATGCACTTCCGGAAAAATCCCAGGCCATTTTTCGGTTAAGCCGCTTCGAGGGCAAATCCGTGCAGGAGATAGCTAAAAGTCTCAAGCTATCAGAAAAAGCGATAGAATATCATGTTACCAAGTCTCTAAAGGTGCTAAAGGTGCAGCTGAAAGACTTCATCTACCTGATTCTTTTTTTGCTTTATTGATTATTTTTCACGTTCCCTTAAAAATTAATTCACTTTCGCTTTAGGGTAGTATCCTCTTTAGGTGTCTTACCTTGTACATGAGCGAAAATATGAATTCAAGCAAATTCCAAATTCTTCTGGATAAGTATCTGCAGGGTAAATGCACGCCTGAAGAAGAAGAATTGGTTGCTAGCTGGTACAATAAAATATCTGTAGATAAACAAAGTCAGCTACAGGAAGTACAGGAGTCACAGATCGAAGCAAGGATTTGGAACAAGATTCATGGCAAGGTTTCAGTAGCTGATAAAAAGGATCAAAACAACACAGGCAACTGGGGCTGGTATTATAGTGCGGCGGCAGCCATCGTGCTGCTACTCACCTTTTCAGCGCTGTTCTTATCTCTGGAGCAGGATCCCCGTGCTGCCTACTATGCTAATACTAATGCCTTGATCGAACATGCAAACGATACAGAGAAGCCACAGACGCTGGTACTGGAAGATGGCAGTGAAATACTGCTGGAGCCTAACAGTGAGCTTTCTTATCCGGAGAAATTTGATGCTGCCAAGCGCGAAGTGTACCTGAAAGGCGAGGCTTTTTTTAAGATCTCGAAAGATGCCAACAGACCTTTTTATGTATATACAGAAGAGGTAACGACAAAAGTATTGGGTACCAGCTTTCTGGTGAAGGCATACGATGATCAGGACGAGGTTTCGGTGGTTGTTAGCACCGGAAGGGTTTCTGTCTATGCATCCACAGAGGCTGCAGATTTGCTCGAGATGCCAGAAAAAGAAATAATTCTCACACCTAATCAGCAGGTAGTGATTAACACGGCAAAAGAAAAAGTGGAGCGGAAGCTGATCGAGAATCCTAAAGTGATATCAGATAATTTATCTGTGCACAAGGTAGAATACCAGGCAGTTTCTGTGGTGGAAATTTTGAGAGCTATCGAAAAAAGTTATGGAATTTCTATCAGGTACGATAGAGAAAAGCTTGCCAGTTGCCAGCTGACAACCTCATTTACAGATGAGGGACTCTATGAGAGGCTGGAGATTATCAGCACGGCTATCAACGCTACCTATAGAAAAACCGATTCCTATATATTAATTGAAAGTAAAGGTTGTAAAAAATAAACCAAAGAAATGCCAATGAAGCAAAGCCTCTACTAAACCTATCCCTTATCAAAAAGAAAAGCTGATGACGCTCGCAACATCATCAGCCATTTCTCTCGCAGCTTATGCGAGACTAGAATCACTATGTCAATTTTTTAAAAATCAACTCATAATATTATGAATAAACCCAAACCATTACAAGAAATATTTCTATTCTTTATGAAGGTGAGCATAATTCAGATACTTCTTGTAACATTAAGCGCGTCTAGCTTTCTGGTTCATGCACATGAACTAAAAGGCCAGGAGGTGCTTGAGCGTACGGTAACACTCGACCTAAGAAATGAAAAAATAAAAAGCATACTACATGCTATCGAAGAGCAGGCCGATGTAAAATTCACCTATATTCCAAAGGAGATTCAGGCCGATAAGGAAGTCTCTATTGCGGCAAAGGAGCAAAAAATAAAAGATGTTTTAACAAGCATCTTTGAAAACGAAGTAAGCATTGATGTAATCCGAACGAACATCATTTTAAAGCCCAGGCGGCAGGCTTTTCTGCTGGAGCCGCTTAAGTACATAGAAGTAAGAAGACTGGCAGTAACGGTGAGTGGCACTGTAACCGATGGCACCACCGGGCAGACTTTGCCTGGTGTAAACATCATCATTAAAGGGTCTGGAACGGGTGCGGTTACCGATATGGACGGAAAATATAAGATTCAGGCACCAGGCCCCGAATCCATTCTGGTTTATTCCTTTGTTGGCTATGTAACCAAAGAAGTTATGGTTAGTAACCAGGAAACGATCAATGTACAGCTGCAGCCCGATCTGGAGCAGCTAGATGAGATAGTAGTGGTAGGCTATGGTACCCAAAAGCGTTCCGACATTACCGGTTCGGTCGCTTCTGTTCCAAAAGACAGACTTTCCAACCTGCCGGTTACAGACATGACCCAGGCCATACAAGGCACCACGGCAGGCCTTAGCATTACCCAGGCTTCCTCTGTTCCCGGCAGCTCCGGTGGTATGCAGATCAGGGGCTTAAACTCTATAAATGCAACTACCTCCCCATTCCTTGTGGTGGATGGTACGCCTTTCTTTGGCCAGATCAACGATATCAATGCAAATGATATTGAATCTATTGAAATACTAAAGGATGCCTCAGCAACTGCTATTTACGGTACCAGGGGCTCTAATGGTGTAGTGCTGATTACTACCAAGAGAGGAAAATCCGGTAAACCCAGGATTAGCTACAATGGCTATTACGGGGTTGAAAGTCTGGCAAATAAATTTGAACCAGATTCTCCGGAGGCTTATGTACAGAAGTACGAGGATTATCTGATTGCCAGGGGCCTTACCCAGACACAGATTTTGCCAAATGTTTATGAGGTTGAAAATTACAATGCCGGCCTCACCACCGACTGGCTGGATGCCGCTACTCAGACAGGTAAGATCACAGAGCATAACCTAAGCATTGCGGGTGGTACAGAAAACCTGCAATACTATGTAACAGGTGGTTTCCTGAACCAGGATGGTGTGGTAAAAGGCTACCAGTTTCAGCGGGCAAGTATACGTTCCAACCTGGATGCCACCTTTAACAGTTATCTCAAAGCGGGTACTTCTCTTTATTTTGCAGATCATAACTCAGATGGGGGCAGGGTTAATATGCTTTATGCCACCTCCATGAGCCCTTACGGACAGGTGTATGATGAGCTGGGTAACTATGAGATCTATCCCATGTTCCCGGAGCTGCTGTTTGCCAACCCCTTTCTTGGCCTTACAAGAGAAAGGCTTGACCGAAGAAAATACATTACAGGTACTGCCTATGCAGAGGTAACACCAGGTTTTTTACAGGGCCTCAAGTACAGGCTTAATGCTTCAACTACCTATGAAATTGGCAGACAGGCTGGCTATTCAGGACGGCTGGCCAACGACTTGGTAGGTTCTGGTTATGCCAATAACAATGAAACCCGAAACTGGGTGATTGAGAACATCCTGATGTATGGTAAGGATTTTGGCAGGCATCACATAGATTTTACCGGGCTGTATAGTGCCCAGCGGTCTGACTACTTTCGTTCAGGAGCATCAGCCAATACTTTTATCAACGATCAGCTCGACTTTTACAGGCTGGATGCCGGTGAAAACAGAACTTCTTCCTCTTATGGTGATAAATCATCATTGCTGTCCCAGATGGGGAGGATCAACTATTCCTACGATAGTCGTTATTTGTTAACTGTAACAGCCCGTAGAGATGGCTATTCTGCTTTTGGTGTCAACACAAATAAATACGGTGTGTTTCCTTCCATAGCCCTTGGCTGGAATTTGGCAAATGAAGCCTTTTTTGCAGATTCAAGGTTTGTGAACGATCTAAAGCTTAGAGCATCTTATGGCCAGACAGGTAATCAGGCTATTGGTGTTAACCAAACTGCCACAATAGCGAATACAGTCCGCTTTCCCTTTGGTGGATCAAGTTCCATTGGTGTATTAGCCGGCAGGCTGGGCAATGCTGACCTGAATTGGGAAACTACTACAACGTCAAACCTGGGTGTGGATTTTGGTTTCTTAAGGAACAGAATCAATGGTACTGTAGAAGTATACAGATCTAAAACAGAAGACCTGTTGCTATTGAGAAGCATACCTAATATAACAGGCTATTCGCAGGTGTGGGATAATCTGGGTGAGCTGCAAAACACAGGCATTGAGCTGACACTTAACACTATAAACATCGATGCGGGCAAGTTCCGCTGGGAAACCAACCTAAACTTCTCCACATTTAAGAATGAAATTTTGGAATTGTACGGCGATGGCAAGGACGATGTAGTCAACCGCTGGTTTATTGGTGAATCATTAGGCATTATATATGATTACAATTGGCAGGGAGTCTGGCAGGAGGGAGAAGACATTCCCTCAACTATGAATGCCAAACCAGGGGACCTTAAGTTTCAGGATCTCAATGATGACGGAGTTATCAACAATGAAGACCGCACGATTCTGGGATCAACCCTGCCCAAGTGGTATGGTGGCCTTACCAATACCCTGCACTATGGTAATTTTCATATGAGTGTATTTCTGCAAACATCACAGGGATCCATGAAAAATAATCCTGATATTTTTTACGGTGATGAAGCCGGAAGAAGAAATATTCCTGAAGAAGTTGGATACTGGACACCTGAAAACAAGAGCAACGAGTGGCCTTCGCTTGCGTACAGGAACATCGGCTATAATTTTCCCAGGGATAACAGCTACTTAAGAATCAAGGACGTGCGCCTGAGTTACACCGTTCCCGGCTCTTTCCTGAGCAAGTATAATGTGCAGGGGCTAACGATTTATGCTACCGGCAGAAACCTGTACACCTTCACTGACTGGGTTGGTTGGGACCCTGAAAGCAGGCACTACCCCAGAGGTTCAAGCGACAATTCCGGATCATGGGAAGATAATTATCCGATTGTCAGGACGATTTCATTTGGCCTTAACCTGACCCTGTAAAAACCAACTACCAATCATTTTTAAGATCCCCTATGAAAAAGTATATAAAATACATGATTTGCATGTGTGTAGGCTTGCAGGCTTTTACTGCATGTGATGACAGCTTTCTGGACGAAGAGGTGCTAAGTGACTATGCTCCCTCTACCCTGACAGACCTGGAAGGATTTGAAGCCTCACTGATAGGACTATACAATCATAATAGTACGTTTTATTCTTATAGCGGAGCCCAGGGATGGGTATCGGTGTGGCAGGTTGGAACAGATGTTGTGTGGGCAACCCAGCCACAGGGCATAGAAGCTCCCTATTTTGAATATGGCAGGTTAAACTCCCTCGATGAAGCTGCAGATCGTACCTGGAACTGGAGCTATACCATGATTAATAATGCTAATGTAATCATCCAGAACATTGAAAATCCCAGTCTCAGTGGGATTTTAGAAGAAGACAAGGCGCGCATCAATGCAGAGGCCCGGTTTTTCAGGGGATTAGCATATAATATCCTTGCTACCGCTTTTGGCGGGGTGCCAATTATCACAGAGCCACTTACCGCACCTAAAACAGATTTTGTTCGTGCTTCTCTGGAGCAGGTAAATGCACAGATTCTGGAAGACCTCCTGTTTGCAGCAGAAAACCTGCCGGAGATAGGAGATGCACCGGCACTGGCAAGAGCCAATAAATACATGGCAAATCATCTTTTGGCAGAGGTGTACCTCCGCATCGGAGAGCCTGCAAAAGCTGAAGCACAGGCAGATATTATTATCAACAGCGGTAAGTTTAGCCTGATAACAGAACGCTATGGCGTGAAAGTAAATCAGCCAGGTGATCCATTCTCAGACATGTTTATCTATGGCAACCAGCGCAGAAACCAGGGCAACACCGAAGCCATTTGGGTAATGGAGGCAGAGAACCCAAGGAATGTGCCTGGTGGTATGACAGATAACCCGCAGCACCGCCGTAACTGGGGAGGGGCTTATCATAACAGGCCCGGTATGATTCCTGCCGATTCGCTGGGTGGCAGGGGTGTTGCCAGAATGAGGTTAAATAACTGGGTGTTGTATGATCTCTATGAGGAGGGAGACATGCGTAACTCCGAATATAACATCAACAGAACCTTATGGTACAATGATCCTGCACCAAAATACAGTGATATCTATAAAACAAAAGTCCCTTATGAGGGCCCGGATACACTCTTCATCATCAATCCTTACACTTTGAAATGGGGTCATTTCGATCCGCAGGATGTGTTTGGCTATGGCATGTGGAAAGATTTTATCCTGATGCGTTTAGGTGAGACATATCTGCTACGGGCAGAGGCAGAATTCAAGCAGGGTAAACTGGAGGAGGCCGCTGAAACCATCAACGTGCTACGGGAAAGGGCTCATGCACCGCTTGTAGAGGCAGGGGATATTACGCTGGACTTTATTCTGGATGAGCGGGCAAGAGAGTTGCTTGCAGAGGAAAACCGGCGCTTTACGCTGATGCGCACCGGCACCCTGGTAGATAGGGCAACAAGACTGAATAATGATGCACCGATCAATCCCATAACCGGTTTAACCCAGACGCATTTGCTGATGCCAATCCCCCAGAATGAAATAGATCTGAACAAAGATGCTGTACTGGAGCAAAACCCTGGTTACTAATAGCTGGCTTGTTGATAGCCTGCATCCTTTCTCCCAGGAGGGGAGCTGTAAAACAGCCGCTGAAAACCAGGTTTGTGCTTTAAACCAGTTGTAACCCCTATATTGCTAAGCACAAGAGAATGATAAAAAATGGCAGTAATTGAGGTTGTCGCTAACTTACTTTACTGCCATTTTTCTTCTTTTATCTAGAGATTATCTGATTACTAGAAAGCTTATTCACCAGTTTTTTTATAAAGTTCAGTACCGGAAATTCCTCAACATGACAATATCTTTAGAAGCAAAACTACCGGATGTGAAGAAAATTGTTTTACTGACCAGTCTCTTGCTTGTTTACGCCAGCCTGTGTAGTACCGGATTTGCACAAAAGAAGCAGCCAGCAAACAACAACAGAACGATATGGCTGCAGCATATGGATAAGGTAGCCAGGCCGGTATTGTCAAACCTGGCCGCCGATCAGCTAAAAGAAAAAATGCCCGTAGCCCTATCGGCTAAAATTGATAATAAGGCATCTCGTGAAAAGGTAGCCTACCTGGAAGCCTTTGGCCGGGTAATGAGCGGCATTGGACCCTGGCTGAACCTGGAAGGTGGCGCTAAGGAAGAAGTAGCCTTACGCAACCAGTACCGGAAGTGGGCATTAAAGGCGGTAGAGAATGCCGTAAATCCAGCAGCAAAAGATTATATGGTGTGGAAAGGAGGACAACCGCTGGTTGATGCTTCCTTCCTGGCGCTGGGACTGATAAAGTGTCCCTGGCTATGGGAGCACCTGGATCCGGGTGTGCAGCAGCAGGTGGTAGCAGCTTTTAAAGATACCAGGGAGATGGTGCCCGTCTATACCAACTGGATCCTCTTTACGGGTATGATAGAAGCTTTTTTTGCCAAATATGGCCTGGAGTATGATGCAGTACGCATTGAATTCGGTGTGAGAGAATTCTCCGAACACTGGTATGTTGGAGATGGTATGTACTCCGATGGAATGAGCTTCGCCATGGATTATTACAACAGCTATGTTATTCAGCCTTACCTGGCTACTATTCTGGAGGTGGCAGCAGAAAAAAACAATCGCTACAAAAACTACGCACCAAAATTCGATATGATCAGCAAGCGCTATGCCGAAATACAGGAGCGGCTCATCAACACCGATGGCTCCTTTCCGGTAATAGGCCGCTCTATTGCATATCGGGGCGGGGCGTTTCATCACCTGGCCGATATGGCAATGCGTAAGCAATTGCCCGAATCTTTAAAGCCGGCGCAGGTAAGGGGTGCACTAAGCGCTGTAAATCAAAAGACCCTGGAGGCGCCTTCTGCCTTTACAAAGGAGGGCTGGCTTAATATTGGCCTGTACGGCTATCAACCCGATGCGGCAGATTTTTATATTACCACCGGCAGCCTCTACCTCTGTGCCACTATCTTTCTGCCCCTGGGACTACCGGAAACCGATCCTTTCTGGTCTGCACCCGCCGAGCCCTGGACAGCCGTAAAAGCCTGGACAGGGCAGGATTTTCCGGCCGATCATGCCCTACACCTGGATTGACACATTTTCATCATAATAACCAGTGGAAAAAACGCTTCGAAAGCAGGGTTTCCGGAGCAAAACCAGATTTAGCAGAATGAACAAAGCATTGTATCAAAAGGCCTGGAATATTTTACATCAGCGCCATATAGCTGCCAGAACGGGTTGCATAGGTGCTGCTTTGTTGTTGTTACTCATGCCGAGTTGTGGGCAACAGCTAACAGGCAATGCAGCAGAAGGGGAGGTGGTAGGTGAGACTACTACCAAGCCAGCAGAAGAAGCCAATAGTGCCTACCTGTTCACTTACTTTACTGGCAACCAGAAAAGCGAAGAGGCCATTCGTTTTGCTATCAGCACCGATGGCTACAACTACCGGGCGCTGAATGGAAACAAGCCTGTTATTTCTTCAGAAGCCATCAGCGCTACGGGTGGCGTGCGTGATCCGCATATCCTGCGCGGGGCCGATGGAAAAACCTTCTACATGGTAGTGACCGATATGGTGTCTGCAAACGGCTGGAGCTCCAACAGGGCCTTGGTGCTCCTGAAATCTACCGACCTTATCAACTGGACCTCCAGTGTGGTAAACATACAGGAGCAGTTTCCGGGCAACGAAGAACTGCTGCGGGTGTGGGCACCCCAAACGATCTACGATCCTGAAACCGGAAAATACATAGTCTATTTTTCAATGAAGCATGGCGAAGCTCCCGACAAGATCTATTATGCCTATGCCAATGAAGATTTTACAGGCCTGGAGAGCGAGCCAAATCAACTATTTTACAGCCCCACCAATGGGGCCAGCATCGATGGTGATATTGTAATGAAAGACGGCACCTATTACCTTTTCTTCAAAACAGAAAGTGATGGCGCAGGCATCAAAATAGCCACCTCTGATAAATTAACAGGAGGCTATGTGCAGCAGGATCCCTATGTGCAGCAGACCAAAGATCCGGTAGAAGGATCGGGCGTTTTCAGGCTCAATAACAGTGATGAGTATATCCTGATGTACGATGTGTACACCAGGGGCAAATACCAGTTTACCCGCAGTAAAGACCTGCAAAACTTTAGCGTTATTGACCAGGAGGTGAGCATGGACTTCCATCCCCGCCATGGCACGGTATTGCCCATTACGGAAACAGAAGCAGCAAGACTGGTGCAGAAATGGGGTGTGGCAGATGATTTGGTGCAGGCAGCAAGAGCTCCCCAGATCAAGAAAATAAACATTACATTAGATACCGCTGCCAATAAACTTCGTCTGCCTGTAAAACCCGGCACAGACTTAAACAGCTTTGATCCCCAAATTATACACTTTCCGGGAATGAGCATTACACCCACTGGTCCGCAGAATTTTGAGGCGGGTCCTGTGGTTTACACGGTAGCTATCAAGGGGCAGCAGCCGCAGGTATACCAGCTTACTGCCGAAGTGGCGCATAATCCTGTACTGGAGGGCTATTACGCGGATCCGGATGTGATGTATGCTGAAAAAACAGGCAGGTTTTACATTTATCCAACGAGTGATGGCTTTACCGGCTGGTCAGGCACTTATTTTAAGACCTTTTCTTCTGAAGACCTGGTGAACTGGAAGGACGAAGGCGTAATACTGGACCTGCACAAAGATGTAAGCTGGGCCGACCGCAATGCATGGGCCCCCACCATCATTGAGAAGAAGATAAACGGGCAATACAAATACTTTTACTACTTCACCGCCGCCCAGAAAATAGGCGTAGCTGTGGCTGATCATCCCACAGGACCTTTTGTAGATACCGGTAAACCCCTCATCGACAAGCTTCCGGAAGGGGTGAAAGGGGGACAGCAGATTGATCCGGATGTGTTTACCGATCCTAAAAGCGGTAAAAGCTACCTCTACTGGGGCAATGGGTATATGGCTGGTGCAGCGCTTAACGACGACATGGTTTCGCTGAAGCCAGGCACTACGAAAGTAATGACCCCGGATGCCACCTTTCGGGAAGGGGCGCATGTGCTGTACCGAAATGGCACCTACTATTTTATGTGGTCTGAAGACGATACCCGCAGTGAAAATTATCGTGTACGCTACGGTACTGCCAGTACACCACTGGGTAAAATCAAGGTGCCGGAAAATAACCTTGTGATCGCCAAAGATCCTGCCGCAGGCATTTATGCAACAGGACACCACTCGGTAATTCAGGTTCCCGGCCGGGATGAGTGGTACATTGTGTACCACCGCTTTAACTATCCAAAGGGTATTGGCATGGGGGAATCAGCAGGCTACAACCGGGAGGTAAGCATCGATAAGCTGGAATTTAACCCTGACGGCAGCATCAGGCAGGTGCAGCCTACCCACGAGGGAATAAGCCCCATCAGCCTTGAAAATGCCTCCAAGAACTAACTTGCCCTGGAATATTTCTTAAATGAAAAATAGAATAAAAGCATACCCGCCCTCAGCGGTCTTTTGGGAGAAAAGATCCATGCTGCTGACAAGAAAGTATGCAAAATACGGATGGCATTTGCTGCCGGTACTTGCGCTTTGCTTCTGCATGTGCGCCTGTTCTACGGCACGCCTTTCAGAACCCGTTACTCATCAGATAGCCGGGGGAGCTTGGGCAAACAATTCTGTAAATGTGGCGGTGTTCCGCAAAAACTCGCTCGTTAGCTTTAACGGCACACAGTACGCAGCTTGGTACAACCAGGATCAGCAGGTGGTGCTGGCCAAGCGGAAAAACGGGGCAGCCAACTGGAAAGTGCAAACAACACCCTTCAGGGGAAATGCTGCCGATGCCCATAATTCCATCAGCATTATGGTAGATGGCGAGGGATATTTACACCTTGCCTGGGACCACCACAACAACCCGCTCAATTATGCCCGCAGTACCAGCCCCGGCTCCCTGATACTTACCGATAAAATGCCCATGACTGGTCAGCAGGAGCAGGTAGTGTCATACCCGGAATTCTACCGCCTGCAAAATGGCAATCTCCTGTTCTTTTACCGTGATGGCGGATCGGGGCAGGGCAATATGGTGATCAACACCTACGACACAGACAGCAAGCAATGGGCCAAGCTGCACAGCAACCTCATTAGCGGCGAAGGCAAACGCAATGCCTATTGGCAGGCCTACATCGATGGGCAGGGCACCCTGCACGTTTCCTGGGTGTGGCGCGAAAGTCCAGATGTGGCCAGCAACCACGACCTTAGCTATGCCCGCTCAACAGATGGAGGCAAAACCTGGGAAAAAACCAATGGCGAAAAGTATGCGCTGCCCATTACCGAAGCAACTGCAGAAATAGCCTGGAATGTTCCCCAAAACAGCGAGCTCATCAACCAGACTTCCATGGGAGCCGATGCCAAAGGGAACCCTTTTATTGCCACCTACTGGCGCGAGCCTGGTTCCGGAGTTCCGCAGTACCACCTGGTGTATCAGAATGGCAACAGCTGGCAGATGCTCTCCCTGGATTTCCGGACCACCCCATTCAGTTTAAGCGGTGTTGGTACCAAGCGAATCCCCATTGCAAGGCCACAGGTGCTGGTAAAAAATGCCGGCGACAACACCTCGGTACTCATGCTTTTCCGGGATGAAGAGCGGGGCAGCAAAGCCTCAGCAGCAGTGATTAATTCGCTCTCGAGTGGAAAATGGACGATTAGAGACCTGACCGAAGAATCGCTGGGCTCCTGGGAACCAAGCTATGATACCGAGCTCTGGAAAGAGAAAGGTATCCTGAATCTGTTCGTGCAGAAAGTGGAGCAGGTAGATGGTGAAGGCCGTGCCAGCATTCCCCCACAACCGATCCGGGTGGTGGAGTGGAAACCAGACTTCTGACAAACTTGCAATAGCCCTTTTTTTATCTGTATCAGTAATTTTTAATTGAATCTATTACCACAAACGATGAAGAAGATCCCGACAACCTATTATACACTGCTGGTTTTACTGCTCGGTTTTTTGGGCGTGGCAGCTTTTGATCAAGGTCCCACTAAATACCCCACGCTGCCTGAATCAAAGAAAGAAGTTGCAGAAGTAATCCATAAAGTAAACAGCTACTGGCAGGAAACAAATTCGGAACATGGATGGGCTTTCTGGGATGTTGCTGCCTACCATACCGGCAATATGGAGGCTTACAAGATCACAAAGAACGAGGCGTACAGGAAATACTCTGAAGCCTGGGCCGAGAAAAATAGGTGGATGGGTGCCAAATCAGATGACAAAGCTAACTGGAAATACAGCTATGGCGAGAAGGATGATTATGTGCTGTTTGGCGACTGGCAGATTGCCTTTCAGACCTATATCGATCTGTATAACCTGGACAAAGAAAAGGATGAGCAAAAGATTTCCCGTGCCCGGGAGGTAATGGAGTATCAGATGAGTACCCCCAACAAGGATTATTGGTGGTGGGCCGATGGCTTGTATATGGTTATGCCCGTAATGACCAAACTCTATAAGGTAACGGGAAATGAGCAATACCTGAAGAAGCTGTACGAATATTACAGCTACGCCGATTCCATAATGTATGACCCGGAGGAGCAGCTCTACTACCGCGATGCCAAGTATGTGTATCCAAAGCATAAAAGTGCAAACGGCAAAAAAGACTTCTGGGCCCGGGGTGACGGCTGGGTATTTGCCGGCCTGGCCAAAGTGCTGCAGGACCTGCCTAGAGATGCCCCGCATCGTGAGCTCTACCTGGAGCGGTATAAGGCAATGGCAGAAGCCATTGTTAAATCACAGCAGCAGGAAGGCTACTGGACCCGCAGCATCCTGGATCCGGCACACGCCCCCGGGGCAGAGACCAGCGGCACTGCCTTCTTTACTTATGGGCTGCTATGGGGAATTAATAATGGTTATCTCGAGAAAGCAGCATACCTGCCTGCTGCTGCCAAAGGCTACCACTATTTAACCACCGTAGCGATGCAGCCAAACGGGAAGGTTGGCTATGTGCAGCCCATTGGCGAAAGGGCTATACCAGGGCAGGTAGTTGATGTTAACTCTACTTCAGGATTCGGCGTTGGTGCGTTCCTCCTTGCTGCCTCCGAGATGTACCGCTATGTGGAGAAGAACTTGCCAAAGTAAGTGCCTGATAGCAATTAGGTTCTGACCACTTTTCAAACTGCCAGATCAATCAACAAACCAGAAACAGCCATGGAATTTCTGCAATATTGCCTCACCCTGCTTACCCTTTTCTTTTGCGTTACAATTTCAGGAGGCCTGCAGGCGCAAACAGCTGTTTCTGAAGCAGCAGGAGTAGCGGAGAAAAGGGTTTTCACCATCAGCAATCCAGACTACACCCTTAGCCCCCATACGGGCATGACCAGGGAACATTGGGTTGATGCAGCCCGATACCTGCTGGAGGGTGCTTTCAGCTACGTAAATGAGCTGGATGATCCGATGAAATTCCCGAAGCAACCAGGCAAAAGTTATCCTCACAACGAAAAGCAGGTGCCTACCGAAAAGCTGGAGGGCTTATGCCGTACCCTCTTTATGGCCGCCCCCCTTTTAAAGGAAAATCCTGATCTGCAGATTGGAGGCATAAAGGTAGCGGAATATTACCGCCATCAGATCATCAACTTAATTGACTCTCAAAGCCCCTCTTTCATACCCCACCGAGCCAAGAATGGTGGTCCCAGCCAGATCCTGGTAGAGTTTGGTGCCCTGGCCATTTCCCTGTTTGTAACACCCGAAACCATCTGGGAGCCTCTTAGCCAGGAACAAAAAGACAAGTTAGCTGCCACCATGATCAGCTATGGCGACGGGCCAACCGTAGATTCTAACTGGAAGTTCTTCAACATCTTCGTCCTGAGCTTTTTCAAAGAGCAGGGATATGTGGTAAACGAAAAGCTACTGGAAGAGTACCTGCAAAAGTCGCTGGCACATTACAGGGGTGATGGCTGGTACAACGATTCGCCCGCTTATGATTTTTACAGCATGTGGGCTTTTCAGCTATATGGCATTCTCTGGTCGGAGCTCTTCGGAAAAGAGCATTACCCGCAATATGCATCCCGTTTTCAGGATAACTTCAAAGCCTTGAAGGGCAACTATCCCTACCTGTTTTCTGAAGATGGCAATATGATCATGTGGGGCCGCAGTATTAGCTATCGCTTCGCTTCCATCAGCCCTTTTCCGCTTATGGGCTTTCTGCAGGATGAGGATATTAATTGGGGCTGGATGCGCAGAATTGCCTCGGGCACCCTGCTGCAGTTTTTGCAAAACCCCGAGTTCATGGAAGAGGGTGTTCCCACACTCGGGTTCTACGGTCATTATGAGCCTGCCGTTCAGGTTTACAGCTGCCGTGGCAGTGTGTACTGGATGGGCAAGGCGTTTCTGGGCCTGCTGGTGCCAGCAGATAATCCCTTCTGGATGGCTACGGAAAATAGAGGCCCTTGGGAAGATAAGCTTGATGATAATAAGGTGTACAACAAGTTTCAGGAGGGTTCTAACATCCTGATCACCGACTACCCCGCCATTGGTGCTGCGGAAGTACGCGCTTGGTGTCATGAAAAGGTAGCTGATGACTGGCAGGGATTCAGATCTACGGAAAATTATAACCGCCTTTCCTACAACAGCGCCTTTCCCTGGCAGGCCGATGGTGAAGGGGGAGAAGTAGCCATGAACTATGTGTTCAGGAATAGCAGAGGCCAATGGGAGGCCCTGCGGCTCTACACCTTCAAAAAGTTTGAAGAAGAGGTGTATTACCGCGATGTAGTGCTGGAGACCAACGATCAGTTTAAACTGCAGCTGGCAGATATTCCCCTGCCCAACGGCATTTTACGCATCGACAGAAATATCAGTACCGAGGCAGGACAGCTTCGGCTGGGCCATTATGCACTGCCACAGCTAAATGGCACTATCAAACAGGAGCTGCGAAAGGTAAAGGGCTATGAGGTGCAGATCATCGACAACGGCAGCTATCAGCTGGCCATGGTGCCGCTTAGGGGATGGGACGGAATGGAGACGGTGAAAGCCAGCGGTCTGAACTCTGGTAGTGACGAAAGCAAAGTGATTAATGTGTCTGACAGCTTTAAACCCCAACTGCAGGGGCCTGAGGTATATGCAACCCTCATGCTCTGGAAGAAATCAGGCGAGCAGTGGACGGACGAGGAGCTGGTGCCGGTAAAAGACATAAAGCTTTCCAAAAGCGACAGCAGTGTTACAGTATCGTTCAGGAATAATAGTAAAAAGATAATCAGGTTTGAGTAGTGCTGAAATGCATCTGTTTGCAGAACCTCCCGTATTTAAGAATCAGCATTCTGGAGCATAAGCCCGAAGAGACTATGAAAAACAAATGTTTTCTAATGGTAATTGGAGGGCTTATGGCCTGCAGTTCCAATCAGGTAGCCTATTTCCCAACTTCTGCACCACCCACAGCAATGGAAGGATACAGCATTGTGTGGCATGATGAGTTTGATGGGGAAGGAAAACCAGACAGTACCAGCTGGTCTTATGAAAAGGGTTTTGTGCGAAATAACGAACTGCAGTGGTACCAGGCAGAGAATGCCAATGTAGCCAATGGCGTGCTGGTGATCGAAGGAAAGCGGGAGCAGGTAAACAACTCCCGCTACGAGGCATCGAGCCAGGATTGGAGGCGGAACCGACAATTTGCTGAATATACTTCTGCCAGCATCAACACCAGGGGCAAGAGAAATTTTCAGTACGGAATTATGGCGGTGCGGGCAAAAATTGATACCGCCATGGGCATGTGGCCTGCCATCTGGACCTTAGGCGAATCAAAACCCTGGCCTGCCAATGGAGAGATAGACGTGATGGAGTTTTATCAGGTGGAGAACAAAGGAACCATTCTTGCAAATGCCGCCTGGGCCGGTGAAAACAGGCGGGCCGTATGGGATGAGCAAAAGATTCCGATTACCCATTTTATAGAGAAAGATCCCGAATAGACCCATAAATTCCATATCTGGAAAATGGACTGGACAGAAAGCTACATCAGGCTTTACCTGGATGATGAAATACTCAATGCCATTGACCTAAGCAAAACGTTTAATCCCGATGGTTTCAACCCTTTTCATCAGCCACACTATATTCTGCTGAACCTGGCCCTGGGTGCTAATGGTGGAGATCCGGCAGCCACCGTTTTTCCCAGAAAGTATGAAGTTGATTATGTGCGGGTTTATCAGAAGCTGCCAAAATGAAAAGAGATGATTGCGCTGACAGTTTTTTATTCCTGCCGCTGGAGTAACACACAGTATTCGTCAACAGTCCTTTCGTCACTGAAGGCATAAATTCCGGCTGGTATTCAGTTAGTTATCCAGTTATTAACCTTCCCCCCACAGATTTTCACAGAGCAGATCTTTGTGATTCTTCCCGGGAGCGAGCTTCTTCTTATACTTTGGTTTATTCATCTGATCTGACAATCCTTAAAAATTGCTGTGCCAGTAAACGCAGCATATGAACAATTAGTGAAGAATGATATTTAAGCTTCCGGGTGTCTTCACAGGATGCATCGTTAAGAAATTCCCAAAAAACTGTAATTTTGCAGTGTTGTCTAAGGTTAGCCACCTTCAGGCGCCTTAAACTTTTCTACATAAGCTAGAGCAATAGATTTTTATGAGTGATAATAAAGGCCCAAACTTTCTCGAAGAGATTGTAGCCAACGACCTTAAAACCGGAAAATACAAAAGCATTGTGACCCGCTTCCCGCCGGAGCCAAATGGTTATCTGCACATTGGTCATGCTAAAAGCATCTGCCTGAACTTTGGCCTTTCGCAGGAGTTTGGCGGGTATACAAATCTGCGCTTCGACGATACCAACCCCACTACTGAAGATACCGAATACGTACAAAGCATTAAAAATGATATTCGCTGGCTGGGCTTCAACTGGGAGCACGAGCTTTATGCTTCTGACTATTTTAGTCAGCTTTACGATTGGGCCCTTGAGCTGATCCGCAAAGGCCTGGCTTATGTAGACGACAGCAGCAGCGAAGAAATTGCCGCACAGAAAGGCACCCCAACCCGCCCCGGCACCAATAGCCCCTACCGCGATCGCAGCGTAGAAGAAAACCTGCGCCTGTTTCAGGAAATGAAAGAGGGTAAGTATCGGGATGGTGAGAAAGTACTGCGCGCTAAAATTGATATGGCGCATCAGAACATGCACATGCGCGACCCGCTCATGTACCGCATTAAGCATGCCCACCACCACCGCACCGGCGATGCCTGGTGTGTGTATCCCATGTACGACTTTGCCCATGGCCAAAGCGATGCCAAAGAAAATGTAACCCACAGCATTTGTACGCTGGAGTTTATCCCGCACCGCGATCTGTACTACTGGTTTATTGAGCAGTTGGGTATCTTCCCTTCGCAGCAATACGAATTTGCCCGCCTGAACCTAAGTTATACGGTAATGAGCAAACGAAAATTACTGCAGCTGGTAAATGGCCATTACGTAAGCGGCTGGGACGATCCGCGCATGCCTACCATCAGCGCCCTTCGCCGCAGGGGCTATACACCCGAGAGCATCCGCGATTTTTGCGAGCGCATTGGTGTGGCCAGGCGTGAAAATCTCATCGATGTTGGGCTGCTGGAGTTTAGCGTGCGCGATCACCTGAACAAAGTGGCCCAGCGCCGCATGGTGGTGCTTGATCCAATTAAAGTAGTGCTCACCAACTATCCCGAAGGAGAAGTGGAGATGCTGCCGGGCGAGGATAATCCTGAAGATGCTAACAGTGGCTCCAGGGATATTCCTTTCAGCCGTGAGCTGTACATCGAGCAGGAAGATTTTATGGAGAATGCGCCTAAAAAGTTCTTCCGCCTGGCACCCGGACAAATGGTACGCTTAAAGCATGCTTACATCATTAAGTGCGAAGAGGTAGTGAAAGATGCCCAGGGCAACATTACTGAGCTGCGCTGTACCTATGTGCCCGAGAGCAAGAGCGGTTCCGATACCTCAGGCATCAACGTAAAAGGCACACTGCACTGGGTTAGTGCTGCACAGGCCCTGCCGATAGAAGTGCGGCTCTACGACCGCCTGTTTATGCATGAAGATGTAGCCGACGCCGAGGGTGATTTCAAGGAACACCTTAACCCTGATTCACTGCAGGTGTTAGAAACAGCCTGGGCCGAGCCTGCCCTGAAAGAAGCCACCCTGGAGGAGCGCTACCAGTTCCTGCGCAAAGGCTATTTTACCCTGGATCCGGATTCAACAGCCGACAAGCTGGTGTTTAACCGTACCGTAGGCTTAAGAGACATGTGGGCCAAGGAATCTAAAAAATAGTGAATAGCGGCATAAAGAGCTGCTTTTCCTGCACACAGAAAACCTCCTGACTTTTGGTTAATGAAGCATGACAATTCATTTTCCAAAGCAGGAGGTTTTCTTTGTTTCCAGCGTCTTTTAAGAGAACCTGAAACGACGGTGTCTGTTTAGCAATCAGAAGTTTTATCCATTTTCTTTACTCATTTTTACATGATCTGGCAGGGCAATCCTGTCAAATTCCTGCGCTAGTCTGCTTAGGCAATCCTACTTTTTCTGCCTTTTCTGACAGGGCCATAGCCCATTACGAATGTTTACGGCTGATGCTTTCAGCTGCATTTCTGTCCTTTTTAGCGCTTCGCTTTATTTCCGGCACACTACATTTTAACCCTATATATTTAGGTCTCAGTTAAAGTAATTTTTAGCTTAAGGAGCGGGGTGGCATCTTCAAGAAAAAAAGACAGCCATGCGCCATTTACCTATTTTTATCCTGATGCTCGGTAGCCTGCTGCTGATTAACGGCCTAAGCGCACAGGCACAACTGGTACTGGAAAATGTAGATGCCTGTATTGCCTTTGCACAGCAAAACAACCTGCAGCTACAGGCAGCCCGGCGTACTGCCGACGCTGCAGCCCAGGCAAAGCCTATGCAGCGGGCTGCCCTCATGCCACAGCTAAAGGCAGTTTCAAGCATGGAGTACTATTTTAGCCTGCCGGTACAATTGATTCCTGCCGAAGTTTTAGGTGGTGAGCCCGGTACTTACCTGGAAGTTAGCTTTGGCCAGCCCTACGCCCTGAACCTGGGTTTAGAAGCCAGTATGCCTCTCATAAACGCCAGTCTCTGGATTGGTACGCGGCAGGCAGCCATGGAGGGGAATACTGCAGCGCTGCAGCTCGAGCATAACAGGCTAAATACTGCAGAAGGTGTGGCAAGGGCCTATTATTTAACACTACTAAGTCAGCAGGCAGTGGGGCTGGCGCAAAGTACGAAAGCAGCCAATGATTCGCTGATGGTGCAGGCCAGGCATAAGCTGGAGAATGGGGTACTTGAGCCGCTGGAGGCAAACCGCATCCGTAACCTGCAGCTGGAAAGTGACCGTAATCTGGATGAAAATAAAGCTGTTTTTGCCAACAACCTTAGCCGCCTGAAGGTGCTGCTGGGGCTAGAATCGCAGGAGGAGCTGCTTTTAACCGAAGTACTTGAGCCGGAGCAGGAGCTGCAAACACTTCCGGAGGCAGGCTACACCTATACTGCTTTACCAGCGTACAGGCTGGGCGAGGCAATGGTGCAAAGCAGCAAGATCAACTGGCAGCGGGAGCGGAGCAAACTGCTGCCTGAGCTGTCGGCTTACGCCCGCTACACCAGACAGGCGCAGCGTGATGCCTTTAATTTTACAGAAAGCGGTCAGCCCTGGTTTAACATTGGCATTGTTGGTTTGCGGCTGGAGTGGCCCATATTTACCGGCCTCTACCGGCTTGCTTCTACCCGGAAAGCTCATTTGCAGTGGGAGGCAGCCACCCTGGAGCTGCAGCATACTGCCAACCGCATGCAGCAGGAACAGCAGGAGCTGCTTACCAATTACCAGCAGAGCAGCCGGAGCCTTGCGTTCGCACAGGAATCCTTCAGCCTTGGAAATCAGAACTACCAGCTGGCAATGCTGAAATATAAGGCAGGCGTTTTACCCCTGGATGGACTTATTAATGTATACCACGAAATGCTACGGGCGCAGAACGGACTCCTGAAAGCACTCTCAGATCACATGTACTACAGTGCCCTCATTACCACCAGAAATACCTACTAAAGCCATGAATACTTTAAATGCCTATATCCGCTCTATTGTGAAGGATTATACTTCTTCTCTAAAGAGCCCACTATGGAGCCTTCTTACAGTCACCACTTTCACCTTTGCTGCCTGCAACGATAAAGCAGAAACCATTCCTGTAGAACAGCAGGAGATTATAGAAGCGGTGTATGCCTCGGGCTACCTGGTGCCCGATGAGGAGTACCAGCTCTTTGCCCAAACGGAAGGGGTGGTAGCACAAAAGCTGGTAGAGGAAGGTGCAGAAGTAGAAGCCGGCGACCCCATCTACATACTGGGCAGCACCCAGCAGGATGCACGCTATACCGATACCCAGGAGCGTTACCGCCTGGCCCAGCTGAACCTGGGTGAAAATTCACCGGTGCTGCAGGAGCTGCGGGCGGGGGTACAGGCTGCCCGTACCAAACTGGCCTATGACTCTGTAAACTACCACCGCTATAAAAACCTGATAGAGGCCGGTGCTACCTCGCCTGCAGAATTTGACCGCATGCGTCTGGCTTACGAAAACTCACAAAGCGAATACCGGGCACAGCAAAGTCGCCTGCAGCGTACTATTAACCAGCTGCAGCAGGAGCTAACCTCTGCCAGGAGCCAGCTGAACATTGCCAGCGACGAGAGCGGCCGCTACATTGTGCGGAGCGACCGTGATGGCAAAGTATACTACACCGCCAAGCGGGAGGGCGAGCTGGTAAAACGAAACGAGCTGCTGGCTACCCTGGGCAGGAGCAGCCAGTACCACCTTGAGTTGCAGATCGATGAGCTCGACATTCGCAAGATTGCCCTGGGGCAGGAGGTGCTTACGGAGCTGGATGCATTTCCGGGAGAGCTGTTCAGGGCCAGGGTGAGCAAAATTTACCCGCAGGTAAACGCAAGGGAGCAGGCAGTACGGGTAGAGGCAACTTTTACAGATAGCCTGCCTGGAGGCTTTTCAGGTCTTTCTGCAGAAGGCAACATCATCATAGCCCGCAAGCAAAATGCGCTGGTGATCCCTAAAGAAGCCCTGGTGGGTAATGATTCTGTCTGGATCACCAAAGAGGGAGAAGCACAGAAGGTACGGATACAAAAGGGTATCGAAACTATGGATAAGGTGGAGGTGCTCGCCGGGCTGGACCTACAAACTCAACTTTTAATAGAATAAACCATGCTGCTCTCTTTTCAAATAGCCAAAACGCACCTGCTTTCCCGCAGGCGGCAAACCTTCGTAGCCATGATGGGGGTAACCTTTGGCATCGGCATGTTTATTACCATGATCAGCCTGATGTCTGGCCTCAATGACATGACAGAGGACCTTGCCATGACCTCTGTGCCCGACATACGCATTTATCATGATGTAAACGAGCAGCGCAGCAGCCTGCTGGAGCGCCACTACCCGGATGCCGTTACCCTGGTGCACCATCAGAAAGCGCGCAACGAGCAGCCAAAGCTGCGCAATGCAGCGCAGCTGGCCGAGATAGTACGCCAATACCCACAGGTAAAAGGCGCTGCACCCCAGCTGGCAACGCAGGTATTTTACAACAATGGCCCCAGCCAGCTGAACGGAACGGTGGCAGGGGTGAACATCCTGGAAGAAGACAAGCTCTTTGATTTGAAGCATAAGATCAAGTCCGGAAAGCTGGAGGACCTGGTAGCTACCCACAATGGGCTGATCATGGGCACTGGGCTGGCTAAGAAGCTGGGGGTACAGCGGGGAGATCGGGTAGTGGTAACCACCCCTTCAGGCCAGGTAATGACCCTGAAAGTGGTAGCTACTTTTCAGATGGGTATTGGCACCATCGATAACAGCAAGAGCTACGCCAACATCAGCACCGTGCAAAAGATCCTGGGTGTTGACAAAAGCTATGTAACCGATATCAACATCAAGCTCCACAATTTTAAGGAAGCAAAAGCACTAGCACCTAAGCTGCAAAAGCTGGGGGGCTACAAGGCCGAAGACTGGGAAACTGCCAATGCCACCATGCTAATGGGGGTGGTGATCCGCAACATATTGACCTATTCTGTCTCTATCACGCTGCTGGTGGTAGCGGGTTTTGGAATTTACAACATCCTGAACATGACCATTATGAGCAAGATGAAAGATATTGCCATTCTCAAAGCGACCGGTTTTGCAGGCAAGGATGTAAAGCAGATCTTCATAATCCAGTCCCTGATCATTGGCATAGTGGGTAGCCTGCTGGGGCTGCTCATTGGCTGGGGGCTTTCCAGCCTTATTGTGCAGGCACCTTTCGATGGCGGCGATATGATTGCCATGGACCACCTGCCCGTTAATTTCGATGCCCAATACTATATTATCGGGATTGTATTTGGGGTACTTACAACGGCCATTGCCGGTTACATGCCATCCCGAAAAGCCGCGGGCGTAGATCCAATTGAAATCATAAGAGGACAGTAAGCTATGAAAACGACTGTATTGGAAACCCGGCAGCTGAATAAATACTTCTACGAGCCACAGAAGTTCCAGGTGCTCAAGCATATAAACCTGCAGGTACAGGCGGGTGAGTTCGTAGCCCTGGTGGGCAAATCAGGCTGTGGTAAGTCTACGCTTATGTACGTACTCTCCACCATGGATACCGATTACGAAGGGGAGCTCTACATCAAGGGGCAGAAGCTGACGGGCCAAAAGCAAAATGGGCTGGCCCGGTTCCGGAACGAGCACATCGGCTTTGTGTTTCAGTTTCATTACCTGTTGCCTGAGTTTACTGTGCTGCAGAATATAATGCTGCCGGCACAAAAGCTGGGCCGTTACAGCAACAAAGAAATAGAAGAACGGGCTTACAATAAGTTAAAGCTGCTGGGTATGGAAGACCAGGCCCTTAAACCAACCAATAAGCTCTCTGGCGGACAACAGCAGCGGGTGGCCATCGCCAGGGCCATGATCAATGATCCGGCCATTGTGATGGGCGATGAGCCCACCGGCAACCTCGACAGCTACAATACCGGGCTGGTGCTGGAGATTTTTCAGGAGCTGAAGCAGGCTTATGGTCAAACCATTATTGCTGTTACCCATGATGATGCCTTTGCCCTACGCACCGACCGCATTGTGGAAATGGTTGACGGACGTATAACAGGATCAAACATTTTTGTATCTTGAATGCCATAATTTCTATAGGCTTGAGAGAGAAAAGGAGGCTTTTACGCACCTACAGCATTTTGCTGTTTATTGTGGTGCTGGGCTTTATTGTACGCTTGTACCTGCTACCGGAACTAAGCCTTTTTTTGCACCTCATGATGGCACTAACGTCGGTTGTGCTGCTAACTTTTTTATGGGAGTCTTTTTACGGGATCAACAAGCTGCTGAACCGACTGCTGCCCTATGAACGCTCAATGAGTGTTCGCATTGTGGTGCAAATGCTTTTAGGTATTGCCGTGGCCATGCTGGTGCGCCTCTTACTGCAGGTATTTGGAGAGCCTTATATGCCTTTCCAGATTCAGGGCTTCTTTCAGCTATCTACCTATGCACTTTATGCTTTTGGGGCTGTTGCGTTAAATTTGGGCTTTATTGCTCATTATTTTATTGGGCGTTGGAAGGCTTCTATCAGGCTGGCAGAGCGGCTGGAGCGTGAAAAAACACAGGTACAGTTCGATAACCTGAAGAACCAGCTAAACCCGCATTTCCTGTTCAATGCCCTTAGCTCACTCAACAGCCTTATTTATGAAGATCAGGCCTTGGCCTCCCAATTCCTGCAGCAGCTCTCAAAAGTTTACCGCTACCTGCTGCAGCACCAGGCATCGGGCCAGGTAAGCCTTGCCACCGAGCTTGATTTTATTGCCAATTATACCAACCTCCTGCAAACCCGTTTTGGAGAGGGCCTGCGCTTTAATTTTGATATCCGCAAAGATGATCTTGAAAGGGGAGTAGTGCCGGTAAGCCTGCAGGTGCTGATCGAAAATGCCATCAAGCATAATGTGCTGAACAAAGCAAGCCCGCTAACCATTACCATAGAAACCGGTGCAGGTTATTTATGTGTATGCAATAACCTTCAGCCTAAAAATATTATCGATTCTTCTAACAGGCAGGGGCTGCAAAACCTCCGCTCCTTATATGCCTACCTCTCTGCCGAACCTATGAAGGTTGAAGAAACCAGTACCCGTTTTACCGTAAAACTTCCGCTGCTATGAACATACTGCTCATTGAAGACGAACCACTGGTGGCCCGAAACCTGCAGAAAATGGTGCAGGAGCTGGAGCCTGCCGCACAGGTACTGGCCGTGCTCGATAGTGTAGCAGCGGCTGTAGCCTGGTTCAGGCAGCACCCGCAGCCCGACCTGGTGCTGGCAGATATACAGCTCTCCGATGGCATCAGCTTTGATATTTTCAGCCAGGTTGAGGTAGCGGCACCCATTATCTTCACCACTGCTTACGACGAGTATGCCCTGAGGGCATTTAAGCTGAACAGCCTTGATTACCTGCTCAAGCCTATTGATAAGGCTGAGCTGCAGAAAGCATTGCAGAAGTACAAAAAGCTGGAGAATACCCACCTGCTTAGTGAGCAGCTGAAGCAGCTGATAGGAGGTACGGCAGCAGGCAGTAAAAAGTATAAGGAGCGCTTCCTGGTTACCCAGCGCAATAGCCTGGTACCAGTAGAAGCAGGGGAGATTGCCTGCTTTCATAAAGAGGAGCTTATCTATCTCCACACCTTCGGAAACGAACGCTTCATCGCCGAATATGCTACCCTTGATGAAATACAGGAGCTCCTGAACCCTGCCCATTTTTTCAGGGCAAACCGGCAGTACCTCATCCACATCCACACCATCGACCGCATCCGCTCTACCTATAAAGGCCTCACAATCCACCTGAAGCCACCCCTTAACCTGGAGATCGACATCAGCCGCGAAAAAGCCGCCGCCTTCAAGGAATGGATCAGTGAGTAGCCCGGGCTTAATTCAATGTTGGGGTTACTGTGTTCATAGAAGCAGTGCACAGGATGGAGAATGTCTGCCAGATCTTAGCCTTATATGTTGAATCTTTTATTTCCCTGGTCTTATAAAGTCTTCACAGCATCTTTAATTTAAAGTTTACCACAATATTTTTTGTGAATATTGTAGCTGAATACGCTGCCAGGACTATATATTTAATTGAAATGTTACTAAAACTAAGTATCTTTCGCCTATCCAAAGCCTGTTTTAGTGTAGCAACCCTCCCTTAAAGGTAGCATTCCTGGTGCATCATCGGTAGCAGCTGCTGTTACATTGGCTAAGGCTGGCTTAGAGGTAAAATATAATTTAACCCACCTATGTGTGGGGTTTTTAATAACTAGGCTTGCAAACGTTTGCAGCTTAACGGGCATCAACTCATTTTTTACAGAATTCTATGGCACAGGCTGTACAAACCCCTAAGACTTCATTGGCACAACCTGCTGTGGTTGCCGGAAAAAGAAGGCTGGGCTTTTGGGAAATATGGAATATGAGCTTCGGCTTTCTGGGTATTCAGTTTGGCTTTGCCCTTCAGAATGCAAACGTAAGCCGCATTTTCGAAACCCTTGGTGGTACCGAAATTGCTCTTTACTGGCTGGCCGCCCCTATTACCGGCTTGTTTGTACAGCCCATTATCGGCTACCTAAGCGACCGTACCTGGCATCCTACTTTAGGCCGCAGGCGCCCATTTTTCCTGATTGGCGCCTTACTCGCCTCTGCTGCTCTTTTCGTAATGCCAAATGCCTCGGTGTTATGGATGGCGGTAGGCATGCTCTGGATCCTGGATACCTCCATCAATGTATCCATGGAACCATTCAGGGCACTGGTGGGTGATTTACTTCCCTCCAGCCAGCGCACCACTGGTTTTGGCATGCAAACATTCTTTATTGGTGTGGGTGCCGTTGTGGCTTCCCTGTTACCATTCATCTTTAACAACTGGCTTGGCATCCCCAATACGGCTCCCGAAGGCCAGATTCCACCCTCTGTGAAGTGGTCGTTTTATGTGGGGGGTGTGGTGTTTTTTTCTGCCGTGCTCTGGACGGTTTTTCGCACCCGTGAGTACCCGCCCGAAGACATGGAAGCATTCAGGGAAGAAAATGAAAACACCAGCTTTCTGGATGGGGTAAAAGAAACGGTGTTGGGTATTTTCAGCATGCCTAAAACCATGATGCAGCTGGCAGTGGTGCAGTTCTTTTCCTGGTTTGCCCTTTTTTCCATGTGGATCTACACCACCAAAGCCATTACCAGCCACGTATACGGCACCTCAGATACTACTTCTGTACTGTATAACGAGGGGGCCGACTGGGTAGGTGTTTGCTTTGCCGTTTATAATGGAGTCTCTGCACTGGTTGCACTAATGCTGCCTTTTTTAGCCAGGGCTACCAGCCGTAAATTTACCCACCTGATTTGCCTGGTGCTTGGCGGCCTTGGCCTGATCTCCATTTACTTCATCTCTGATCCGTATATGCTGCTGGTATCTATGGTGGGCGTTGGCATAGCCTGGGCCAGCATCCTGTCTATACCTTACTCAATTCTGGCAGGTGCACTGCCTGCAAAAAGAATGGGCTACTATATGGGGGTTTTCAACTTTTTTATCGTGATACCCCAAATTATAGCAGGCTCCATTCTTGATTATGTAACTAATAATATTTTTGATGGTGAGGCAGTGCTGGCCCTGGTGCTGGGTGGTTGTGCCATGATTGTAGGTGGCTTCCTTACCCTGATCGTTAATGATGTTGACGAGCACAAGGCATAATATTTTGATTAAAAAGGCACAGAATTATTCAGCTGCCACGATCCACCATTGGTTGCCGAAAGGATCATTGAAGCCCGCCGTATAGCCATAGTCCTTTTTCTGGGGTTCCATCAGGCTTTTTGCGCCATTTTCCATTGCAGCTTTGTAAACGCTGTCAATGTCTTCAACATAGATGTACATGCCAGCTGACTTCTCGCTCCAGCTGTCGCTTGCTTGTGCAAACATGATCACAGCATCGTGTATTTTCAGTTCACCATGCATAATGCTGTTATCTTCTGCAGGTACAACCAGCTGCTCTTTTGCGCCGAATACAGTTTTGGCAAAATCAGAAAATGCCTTAGGATTTTTCAGGATCAGGTAGGGCATTACGGGCAGGTACTGTGCTGGAATTTTCATATTGATTAATTTTGTAGATGATGGTGCTAAAGTAGCAAGGGGAGCAAAGGCAAAATTGGAAAAATCCGACATCTTTAAACCCTCATCCAGTCCAGCCCTTCTGCCTTGTCGGAGAAAAAGTGACGGGGGTTCAACCCTGAAAACTGCTTAAAATCCTGGATGAAATGTGACTGGTCGTAATAACCTTTATCCAGGGCCAGCTGGGTAAGGGTATTGCCAGGGGCAAGGGTGTTGCCAGCGGCAAGGGGGCCGCCGGAGGAAGTAGTGCCTTTAGAGGTTTGGTTATAAGCGTTGAAAGCTGCATGAAAGCGTACGATCCTGGAAAAAAGCTTAGGGGTAAAGCCCGTAAACTGCCTGAAATTTCGCTCATACTGCCGCTCCGAAAGGCATGCCTCCTGTGCAAGGGCGTCTACAGTTAGCCTGCCGCCCCCTTGCATGATCAGGTGTACAGAGGCACAAATGGCTGATGTGGTGCCCCTGGTAGAATAGTTTTTCAGCCTTTGTTCCAGAAAGCGGCTTAGCAAAACCACTCTTTCGCTATTATCTGCTGCCTCCATAATGCTTGTTTCCAGAAGTTTTCCTTCAGTACCTAATACACTGCTAACATCAGCATACTGGTTCACGATTTCAGTAGCAGGTATACCAAACAGCAGCGTAAAGGTATAGGGGTAGAGGTAGGTGCCAAAAATGCCAAAGCATTGGTCTGTCTGAAAACGGGATATTTTGCTCGTCTGGCCCTGCAGACCTGCGATCGATGATTTCTCCCGTTTGCCATTGGCTTTCAACTCATCGAACTGTCCACGGTAGTGAAACACCAGCTCCGGGCATACATCGGCCATGCCCTGGTGGAGGTAAGTACTTTGATCGCTTTCCAGTACCCAAAAGAACCTGACATAGGGCAACAGGTGTGCCGGCGGTGGTATGGTATAATACACTGTTGCCATAGGCCTCCTGCTGATGGGTTTGATGTTAAAAATGGGTTCGGGAATTTAATACTAAATTTTCTATAATATCAATTATCAGGATTGTGTGAGATGTGCTGGTTTAGGGCTTCATCTCTCAGAATGGTCTACGAGCAGCATTAGCCATCATTCTTCGCTTAAGTCCATATAGCTATATGACGCCTCCATCGCTGCATCACCTTGCAATGGCTGTAGGGAAAGGATAAGGTGTAGCTTTGCGGTAAGTATTTGTTGCTAAAAATATAAGAGTATGTAAACAGAATATATATCTTAACCGCTGAATACCGGATGCATTTTGCGCCTGTTCCTTTAGCCCTTGCCACAGTTTGACTAGGGGTGGACGACAGGATATACTAACAAATACAAGACTGATTTATTGATCATGCAGGACATAATTTTATCGCGCCTGGAGGCCTCCCGCAAAGAACTGCTCGACCTGGGGCTACGGAATCCTTTGCTGAACTACAGGGGCTCCAAAAGCAGGGGTCTGCACATGGTACAGGAAAAGTCTGCCTGCATCTATGACATCCTGGTGAAGCAGGGAAAAGCCATGACTTTTCTGCCAAAGAAAAAAGCAGAAGGCGCGACTAAAGAAGCAGAAGAGGCAGGACTGGATCTACTGGAATCTGCAGATGCCCTGGAGCAGGCCTATGGCGATACCAGGCTCCAGACAGAGGAAACCGAGCTATCGCTTCAGAACAAGCTCCTGAATACCTACTATGCTGCCCGAACAAGCCTGGAAGAGCAGGGTGTAAACATACTCTACATTGCCCTGGGCAAACTGCACTGGTACGAAACCACAGGCAGCGAAGAAGCACGACTTGCACCCCTGCTGCTGATCCCTGTTTCGCTTGAGCGGCACACGGCCAGGGAACGTTTTCGCATTCGCTACACCCTGGCAGAGCTGGAGGGCAACCTTTCGCTGCAGGCAAAGCTAAATGCAGAGTTTGGCATTTCGGTACCTGATTTGCCCGAAGGAGATGATTTTAGCCTGAGCCGGTATTTTGAAGAGACACAGGAAGCAGTAAGTCACCAGCCCAACTGGAAGGTAGAGCAGGATTCTATAGAGCTGGGTTTCTTCTCTTTTGGCAAGTTCATGATCTATCACGATCTGGATAATGCGAAATGGCCCGAAGGCAGCAAGCCTACCGATCATGGCGTGCTGCAGGCACTATTCCACGAGGGCTTCAGTGAACCACCACCATCTGTTCCGGAAGAAGCCTTCCTGGATGATGAAACCGAAGCAAACCAGCTGTTTCAGGCGGTAGATGCCGACAGCTCACAGGTGTTGGCCATGCTGGCTGTGCATGAAGGGCGAAACCTGGTGATCCAGGGCCCTCCCGGTACTGGTAAGTCGCAAACCATTACCAATATTATTGCCAATGCCATTGGCCAGGGGAAAAAGGTGCTGTTTGTTTCAGAAAAAATGGCTGCCCTGGAGGTGGTGAAGCGGCGCCTCGATACTATTAATCTGGGAGAAGCATGCCTGGAGCTTCACAGCCATAAGGCCAATAAAAAAGTGCTGCACGAGGAGCTAAGGCGCGTGCTGGAGTTAGGAAAACCAGCGCTGCAGCATCTTGAGCAGGAGGTGGCTATGCTGGAAAATTACCGGACAGAGCTAAACAACTACAGCAGTGCCATCAATACAGAGGTGGGGCAAAGCGGCCTCACACCCTACCAGGTAAAGGGGCACTTATTACAGCTGACCGAAAAAATTAAAAACGTACCATTGCAGCAAATACCACTCCCAAACCTGAACAGCTGGGATGGCGGTACAATGAGAAGGGCAGAGGCGCTTGCAGAACGTATTCAGGCCAGGCTAAAAGATATAGGCACACCGGCTAAGCTGCGCTTCTGGGGCAGTCGCTTAAAAGTGCTGCTGCCCCATGAGCAGGAGCGATTGCAGCAGCTGTTGCAGCGTGCAGCGCAGCAAGTTGAAAATCTCCGGCAGCAGAGCACAACAGCTGCAGAAAGCTTCGGACTAGACCCTGCTAACGACAGAAGGGATAGCCTGAAGCTGCTGGACATTGCAGAAATACTCTCCCGCCAGCCCGATATAAGCGAGCTGGCTGTAGCAGATGATGCCTGGCTCCTCCAGTCGGAAGAAATTGTGGAGCTGCTGCAAACAGGCAGGCGTTTGGCGGCGCTGCATCAGCAGTACCAGGATATTTTTATTGCCGAAGCATGGGAGCAAAATGTGCTGGAGATCCGCCAGAACCTGCTGACCTATGGTGATAAGTGGTATAAATTCATCATCGGAGATTACCGGAAGAGCAACAAGCAGCTGGCAGGTTTGCTGAAAACAGCGCTACCCAAAGATGTGGAGACCAGGCTAAAATGGGTGGATAGTATCCTGGAGGCAAAGCAGCTTAGTAACCAGCTGGCAAAGCACGAGAGTCTGTCAGCTCGCCTGTTTGGCAGGCGCTGGCAGCACCTTAAATCAGACTGGACTGCCCTGGCTACCGCTGCCACTTATCTTGCAGAGCTGCACCAGAAAATCAGGAACCGTAAATGGCCAGTCGAAATCCTGGAGTATGTGGAAAGCAGCCCTGATCCTGCTGTTGCTAAAAAACACTACCACCTGCTTAACGACAGGCTTGGGGAGCATGAGAGAGTTATTCAGGAAGTAGTCCAGAAAACCGAGCTGGATGAGCATATCCGATTTGATGGTTCTACGCTTTTGCTGCAGCCTTATGAGCAACAGCTGGCACTCATCATCGACTGGATTGACCAGCTGCCCGAAATTCACCAGGTAGTCTCCTGGAATAATCTGGCAGAAACAGCTGCCGAAGAAGGCTTCTCCGGCCTGGCAGAGGTTTCCATTCACTGGCCTATCGCCAAAGATTACCTGAAGTACAGTCTGCAAAAAGCCTGGTATGAGCATCTGCTGGAGCAGGCCATTACCGAAGAGCCGGCCCTGCGCAAGTTTGATCGCAGCAGCCATGAGGAGGCTGTCAGACATTTTCAGCGCCTGGACCTGCTCAACCTGCAGTATAACCGTGCAAGAGCTGCCTCAAGGCATTGGGAGAATATTCCGCGGCTGGAGGCCGGCGGACAGGTAAATATACTGCGCACCGAATTTAACAAAAAGGCCCGCCACATGCCCATCCGTAAGTTGATGCGGGAGGCGGGGCTGGCCATACAGGCCATCAAACCGGTGTTTATGATGAGCCCGCTCTCCATTGCCAACTTCCTGCCACCGGGCAGCATGGAGTTCGACCTGGTAATCTTTGATGAGGCCAGCCAGGTGCGGCCGGTGGAGGCGCTTGGAGCAATTTTAAGAGCTAAGCAACTGGTGGTGGTTGGCGATACCAAACAGCTGCCGCCTACCAGCTTTTTCGATTCGCTTACCAAAGAAGTGGAAGACGAAGAAAACGTTACTGCCGACCTGCAAAGCATATTGGGGATGTGCGATGCTCAGGGAGCACCCCAACGGATGCTGCGCTGGCACTACCGCAGCCGGCACGAATCGCTTATCAGCCTTTCGAACCATGAGTTTTATGAGAACAAGCTGGTGATTTTCCCCAGCCCCGGTACAAAAGACCGCATGGGGCTGGTGTTTCATCACCTGAAAGATACCGCTTATGATCGGGGCAAAACCCGCACCAACCCACAGGAAGCATCAGCAGTAGCAGATGCCGTAATGGCCCATGCGCTCAATACGCCACATATCACCTTGGGCGTGGTGGCTTTTAGTACCTCCCAAATGCAGGCCATACAGCAGGAGTTAGAGGTTAGGAGGCGTAAGCACCCGGAACTGGAGGAATTCTTTCAGAAGCATCCTCATGAGCCATTTTTTGTAAAGAACCTGGAGAATGTGCAGGGCGACGAGCGGGATGTTATCTACATCAGCATTGGCTATGGCCGTACAAGTGAGGGTTATGTAAGCATGTCGTTTGGGCCCCTGAACAACGAAGGCGGCGAGCGGCGGCTAAACGTTTTAATTACTAGGGCTAAGCTGCGCTGTGAGGTGTTTACCAACATCACGGCAGATGATATTGATACCGAGCGTACCAAAAGTAGGGGCATCAAATCACTCAAAAACTTTCTGTACTACGCCCAGCGTGGCAAATTGAATTTTGCCGAAGAAAGCGGCAAAGCAGCAGAAAGTCCCTTTGAAGAAATTGTTGCACTGCAATTGGAGCGCCTGGGGTATACTGTCAGAAAGCAGGTAGGCTCCCAGGGCTTTTATATTGATCTGGCCATTGTAGATCCTGAACACCCCGGCCGCTACCTGCTGGGCATTGAGTGCGATGGTGCCGCTTACCACTCTGCACGCTCTGCACGCGACCGCGACAGGCTGCGGCAGCAGGTGCTGGAAAACATCGGCTGGAGAATCTACCGCATCTGGAGCACCGATTGGTTCCGCAATCCAGAGCGTGAGCTAAAAAGAGTAGTAGCTGCCATTGAAAAGACCCGCAGCCTTTCGGCCCTGGAAGAAGCGGAAGACGCGCAGGGCGAGCAGCCAGCAACCCCTGTTTTTCTAAGAGAAGAAGGGGAGAGGCCCGGCAGCGACGTGCCTGAATATACCTATGCAAGCCTGCATACCGAAATCGCAGCTCAAGAACTCCATCTTTACCCCCTGGAAATACTCGCCGACTGGATAAGTGAGCTGGTGGAAACAGAAAGCCCTGTGCATTTTGAGGAGGTTGCCAGGAGAATGGTAGAGGCAGCAAAAATTACCCGTGTTGGTCCCCGGATCAGGCAAAAGCTGCAGGAGGCAGTTGCCTATGCGCAGAAAGAGGGAGACATCATCATCAGGGGCGATTTTTTGTGGCACCCACAGATGCAGGAGCCTCCCGTCAGGGACCGAAGCAGCTTCCCATCAGGCTCAAAAAAGCTGAAATTCATAGCTCCTGAAGAAATAAGCTTAGCGGTGGAAAAAGTAGTGAAAGCCGCAGTTGCCATACAGCGGGAAGAAGCAGTTCCGCTCATCGCCAGGCTCCTTGGCTTTTCAAGAGTAACCGAGGATATGAAGCAGGAACTCCTGCAGGCGGTAGAGCAGAGCATTCAGGAAGGAGTTATTATGTTGGATGGCGATTGGCTTAGAATGCCCGACAAAGAAGCCTAGGCTTTTTGTTTCGAAGGAGTAACCAAAAATTTTTGCGGATAGGTTTTAGCCTTGGCACCATCAAACATAAGCCCTCACCAGCTCATCCACAGCAATCTGAATGTCGTTTTCGGTGGTGCGCCAGTTTACGAGAGTCGCCCCCAAGCCCTTTTCCGGCAGGCTAAGGTTGATGGCGGGTACTTCTTTCAGGCTGGTGGGGTGATTAACCAGCTTAGCCAGATAGCTGGCAGCAATACTGCCTACCTGCTGAAACAGCTCCCTTATGTTGTCTGAATCGTGCAGGAGGGGGGTGTTGTCAGTGCTGGTATGGTTGGCTGGTTTCATAAATAAAATGGTATGCGTGACCCTCTGATCAGTAAAAAAAATCATCGTCAGTTAAAATGTAGTCGTTAAGGGCGGTGTTGAAAATGCCTTAGCTTCCATGCGGACCTGGAGGAGTTTCTTGTTCATAAACACTCCGCACAAAGGCTTGCTTAAAACCACTGCACAAAATTCATTCTAAATAAATAAAGAAAACAGATGTAGTTTTTAAAAATCAGAGCGTAGCAGATTGTGGGATCTTGTTTACAAAAAACCGGATTCTTTCCATAATCTGCTGTGCTGGCTTTCATTTACTTTTAAAAACATTTAGATTTTAGTTTTAAACAGATTAGCCGTTGCAGATAGTCAAAGAGGCTTCCCTGTTTTTCAGGGAAGGCAATTCAGATAAAGTTTATGAGCTTGAGCTGCAGGAAGTAGGAGCAGGGGAGTATGTGGTGAACTTCCGCTACGGCAGGCGTGGAACTGCCTTGCGGGAGGGTGCCAAAACCATTTTTCCTGTATCCCTGGCAGAGGCTGAAAAGGTTTATGATAAGCTGCTGAAAGAAAAAACTGATAAAGGATATACACCTATTGCCGGAGGATCGCCCGGGCAACAGAAAAGTCGGAAAGGGGCTGCAGGAGGACAAGCGTTGGATCAAAAGGTGCTGGAATACCTCCGCATTGCCGCCCAGGGCAGGTGGCAGGACGACCAATGGAAACTGTCGCGACTGGTGTGGCGTGCAGGCGAGCTGAAGCTGGAAGCAGAGAGCTACCTGCTAAACTTGCCTCGCCAAAAGGATGAGTTTTTTAACTATGCACTGGCCTGGGCGCTGGGGCGTTGTGCCAGCCCGCTTGCTACAGATAAGCTCCTGGAGCTTAGGCGCAGTACAGAACCAAAAGTAGCCCGTATTGCTACTGTAGCCATAAGCAAAATTGGTTCTCCTACGGTACAAAACGCGCTCGATGATGAGCTGATGGGCAGGTTGCCCTCTACTTTACGTGATGCCTTGCGAAATAGTAATGCTGCTGCCCTGCAGGCAGGACTGCATGAATTACTCTATGAGCTAAGGAGCCGTCAGCCCGATTTCCTGTTTACCATATACCTGCTGTCTCGTAAGTACCCATTTGTTTCGGCGGTACTGCATCAGGTATTATCAACACTCCCCTTTAGGCCGCCTTATTTTCAGCAGATCCGCCACCTGTTAAAGGCCAGCGAACTGCTTGAAGATAGCAGGGTATGGGGAATCCTTAACGCCCGTATTGATAAAAACCAAAGCTTTTTTATAAAAAGTCGCAGGGGTGGTGGTGCTGTGGTAGAGGGTGAGTACATCAGGAAAATAGAGGAAGAGCTGAAAAAGGAAGATTCAAGAGCTGCTTATTCTGATAAAACACGCAAATACCTGCAAAAACGGGCTGTGCGTTTACTATACCGAATGGGTGAGGCACAGGATGTAAGCTATACCACTTTTGCCAGGGACTTGTTGCTGCAGTTTACAGATGCTGATAATAAGGGCCCAAGCCAGACCTATAGCTATGATTATGATCCACAGACCCGCAGGTCTATCGTAATTACCCACCATTTCCCCCCTTTTTCGGAATACCCGATGCTGAACCTGCTGCTGTACCGCAACAGCAGGCGTTTTGAAATGCCAGCCAATACCCTGAAGTTACGTTACCGGGCACCGCACCAACCCGGAGAAGCAGTACCTGCACAGCGGGAGGAGGCATTTCAGGCACTATGGGATAATGCTCCGCAGGACCTGCTCATCCTGCTGCAGGCAAACCGGTGCCAGCCGGTAAACAGTTTTGCAGTAAAAGCCTTTTGGGCAAACCCATCGCGCAGGGAATATACCAGCCCTGGCCTGGTTAAAGAGCTGCTCAACAAGCCTTATACTGAAAGCAATGCACTGGGGCTTGAGCTGGCCAGGGAGGGTTACGATCCTGCCAATCCGGATGTGGAGCTGCTTTTTGCCCTGCTCGATTGTAACCTGCAGGAGGCACAGGAGCTCGGCATTAACTGGCTAAGGGCTGCGAAAAGTAAACTGCTGCAGGAGCGGGAAAACGTAGTAAGGCTGTTGCTGGCCAAACAACCGGCGGTTGGGCAGTGGGTAAAAAATGCTTTAACACCAAACCTATTCTCCTCCACCCTTGCCAAAGCGGTGGTAGAGGATGTGCTGCAGCAACTACCTTTACTCATAACGCCTCCTCCTGCCAGGGCAGCAAGCCTGGATGCCGGGGAAGTTCCTGAAAATAGAGTAGTATCAGCGGCAGCAGATGCATCTACCCTGGCTGCTAATGCCTGGGTGGAGCAGGTGGGAGACCTGTTGCTGATCCTTTTTCCGGATGCTATAAAAGAAGCGCCATTACCGCTGGTGCAGCAACTGCTGGCTCATCCGCTGGAGGCTGTACAGGCGCTGGGGGTAAAAATACTGTTGCGCCACCGCACCAGGGCCGAGGAGCTTCCGGCAGGTTTGTTTGAAATATTACTAACCAGCCCGTACGCCTCTGTACGAGCCCTGGGTGTAAACCTGTTTGGCCAGCTTACCAATTACATTCTTTATGAGCGGCGGGAGGTGCTGGTGAGCTTTTGCCTTTCCGTACATCCCGAAGTGCGCCAGCAGGTGATTCCAATTGTAACGAAGCTGGTACAATACCGCAGTGGGTTTGGCAAAGAGCTGCTGTTGCTATTGCTGCCTCTCTTTTGGCAAAAGGAGAATTATGAGGGCATTCATGCTGATCTGCTGGTGCTGTTTCAGGAATCCTTAGCACCATATTTTAAAGAGATTCCGGAAGATAAGATCTGGAAGCTGATTGAAGCCAGGTTCCGCACGGCACATCTGCTGGGTAGCCAGCTGCTGCGGGAGCAGGTAAGGCTGGAAAAGGTGCCGCTGGAGCGAATAGCCAGCCTGGCCAATCATGAATTACTGGAGCTGCGGCAGCTGGCGCAGGCCTACTTCGATAGCCATATAGAAAAGGCCCGTTATGAGCGCGAAGCCACCCTAAAGCTGCTGGATGCACCCTGGGATGACACCTGGTTATTTGCCAGGCAATTCCTGGAAACTAAATTCAAGACTGAAGACTGGACACCAGCCCTGCTGGTAAGCGTTTGTGACCATAAGCGGGAAGAAGTGCAGCAATGGGGACTTCGCCTTATCAACAATCATTTTCAGGAGGAGGATGGTGTTGAGTACATGCTTAAGCTAAGCCAGCACCCCAACATAAAACTGCAGCAGTATATAACCAACTATCTTAGGTTGTATGCCGCCGGGCACCCTGATCGTATTAAGGCGCTGGAATATTATTTCACAGCGGTGCTGTCGCAGGTAAACAGCGGGCGGGTAGCTAAAGAGCGGGTGTTTGATTTTCTGCAGCAGGAGGCCGGGGCCAGCGCAGCGGTAGCCGCTGTTGTAGTGCCGCTGGTTTCCCGCATTTCGCTTACCATTGCCATCCGCGACAAAGCCCGCTGCCTGCAGCTCTTGGCCGAAATGAAAAAGAGATATCCCGGGCTTGATTCTCCTGTTTCCATCAAAGAACCTAAAACTGTATGATATTTAACTACCGGTATGGGGGCGAAACCAGGGTAAACAGCAGCTCTTCTGCCGTGGGGGTAAGCTTTGCCCCCGATACCCTGCGGGAGCCTACATATTTTATCGGTCAGCTTAACAGGCACCTGGCATTCAGAGAAGCAATTTCAGCCCTGCATAGTGTGGTGGTATCTGACCTGCGCTTTAAGCCCCGGGAACGCACCGAGTACAAAGCCTGGCTGGCCGAACAGGAGCCCTTATGGCTGGCCGAAGCCCTTGCACAAAAGCAGGCGCTAAAGCAGCAGATAGACCTGAAAACCAGGGAGCTGCAGGATCTTAGGGAGCAGCGTGATGCCGTAATGGGACCATTTTACAAGGCAAGGCGCAAGTATTTCAACTACATCTATGAGCGCGACCGCGATATGTGGATTGTGCTCGACCCGGTGATCAGCGTACACCCCGATGAAGTCTTTTTTGAATGCTTCAGCCAGGACGAGTCTTCTTACGGCAAGCTTAGCTGTGGCTACGAGGTGTTCAAAAACATTGATGAGTTTAAATGCGGTACCACCAACATCGATTACTCTTCGGCCCTGTATGAGCAGTTTCAGAAGATCAGGACCTACAAGGAAACTGAGTTTAAAATAGATCCTGCAGGTTTTGCCGTGCAGACGGGTGAAGATGACGGATACCGTGAAGTGAAAATAGACCTGCCTGATTCCTGGGTGCGGGGCTTTCTGCAGGTAAGTTCAGCCATGACCATGCCCGCCAGAACGCTGTCCCTGCACCCCATGGATATGCACAACCTGCTTTTTATCCTGAAGCGGCACAAGGAAAAGGAGGGGCCGCGGGCCATGCGCTTTCACCTGACGCCGGGCCAGCCCATCAGGGTGGTGTTTGAGCCCTGGAATTACGAGGTGGTGTGCGACCGCTCTCCCTACACCGGCCATGAGCCCGACGAAATACGGGTGTGGGGCAGAAGGCGGCTGCTGATCCTGGAGCGGCTGCTGCCGGTGGCTAAGCGCTTTACCGTTACTCTTCTTGGCACCGGCATGCCCTCTTTCTACGAGGCCGACCTGGGCGACATGCAGTTCACCCTTGGCCTTTCCGGCTGGACAGCCAACGACTGGTCCCGGATGGGTAATTTTGACCTGCTGGCGCCCCGTGGGGAGGTAGATGCCATCACCCAGCAGCAGGTATACAGGGCACTTAAAGAAAACTGGCAGGAGGGTGCCGACTCGCTGGCGAGGCGCCTGCAGCTGGATAAAAGTCTGGTGCTGGGGGCATTCATGTCCTTTGTACAGGCTGGAAAGGCCATCTACGATATGCACAAAGGCGTTTACCGCATCAGGGAACTGCGGCGGGAGGAGCTGCCGGTAGCAGAGCTGCGCTTTGCTAATTTAAGGGAGGAGTTTGCCCATTTCTTTCTGAAAACAAACAGGGTAAAGCTGGGGCAGATCGACAGGCAGGCCAAGGGGGTGAAAATTAAGGGAAGGGTGGAAGACAAAGGACGCGAATATGAGCCTGTTATTACCATTGATAAGGATGAGCGGCTGGTGCAGCCTACTTGTACCTGTAACTTTTATCAGCAAAATAAGCTTTTTAAAGGCCCCTGTGAGCATATGTTAGCCCTGCGCATGCGCTGGGGGCAAAAAGCAGAAGAAAAATATTAAGAGAAGAACAGAATAATATTAACTTTAAACCAGGCAGCAGCAGGGGATAGAACTTGCATTATGAGCGGCGGATCGCCGCTCCAGCATACAGCAATGCAACGCGTCACTGGCGCGTTCTTAACGGTGCACCCCTGCCTTAGCATACGCATTTCCGGTGCCACATCGGAGATGTGAAATACGTATGCTAAGGCGGGGTGCTTGAGTTGAACACTCCAGTCCTGTGAGTGTACGAAGTAAACCTGCTGCTGCTTTTTTCTTTATATGGCCGATCAGTCAAAACCAACCCGCCAGCAATTATACGACCGTATCCGCCAGAGCTCCCGCGAAGAGGTAGTGCTGGAAGAGATGAAAAAGCTGGGCTTTTGGCCCGATGCTGAAGGTGCGCCCTCCCTGCCCGAGCAGGTAATCAGGCGGGAAGGCGAGCTAAGCCGCGAGCTGACCGATATGCTGGTACAGCAGCGTAAGTATGCGGATCGGGAGCAGCTGCTCAAAGAGATTCGCCAGCAGCGCATGGAGGCCTCACGCCAGAAGCAGCAGCAGAATAAAGAGCGGCGCAGGCAGGAGCGGATGCAAAGGGCAGCAGCATGGAAAGCCCATAAAGAAAAAGAGATCTCTTTCCTGGGCGAAGGTGTATCTGCAGGTTTAGAAGGAACTGATGGCGATGGGGCTAAGCTGAAACTAAACGGCCTGCCCGCCTTTAAAGATGCGGAAGCCTTGGCACAGGCCATGGAAATAGAGGTGTCTAGCCTGCGCTTTCTGGCCTACAACCGCGAGGTGAGCAAGGTTTCGCACTACAAACGCTTCTATATTCAGAAGAAAACCGGGGGCAAGCGCATGATTTCGGCCCCCATGCCCCGGCTAAAGCAGGCCCAGAGGTGGATACTAGCCAACATCCTGGAGAATGTAAAGGTGCATGAAGCGGCTCATGGATTCGTGCTGAACAAATCCATCGTATCCAATGCCACCCCGCACCTGCAGCCAGACTTGCTGATAAATCTCGATTTGAAAGACTTCTTTCCCACTGTTAGCTATAAGCGGATCAAGGGTGTTTTTCGCTCCCTGGGTTATGCTGAAAAATTTGCTTCCATCTTTGGGCTCATCTGTACCGAACCAGATATTACCGAAGTGGAGATGGACGGCAGGGCCTACTATATTGCCAGCGGAGAGCGATACCTGCCGCAGGGAGCACCAACCAGTCCGCTCCTGACCAACATTTTGTGCCGGCGGCTGGATGTGCGCCTGAAAGGATTGGCCGGAAAATATGGCTTCACCTACACCCGCTATGCCGACGACCTCTCTTTTTCTGCAAGAGGTGAGGGCAAAGAAAACCTTACAAAGTTGCTGGGCAACGTCCGCAGGATTATCAAAGACGAAGGCTTTATCATCCATCCTGACAAGCTGCGGGTTATGCGCAAGGGCAGCCGGCAGGAGGTAACCGGTGTGGTGGTAAACCAGAAGCCGAACGTTTGCCGTAAAAAAGTAAGGAACTTCAAAGCGCTGCTCTTCCAAATTGAGAAGGATGGCATTGAAGGCAAAACATGGCAGGGATCAGGAGATAATCTATTGGCTACCATTAAAGGTTACGCCCACTACATCGCCATGGTAAATCCCGAGCTGGGTAAGCCCCTGGTAGCGCGGGTGGAAGCAATCCTGAAGCAATACAATTACAAACACATCATTAAACACCCGGCCAAAAAAACAGCGCAAAAAGCTGTGCCAGAAACAAAAGAAGCGCCTAAAAAGAAGCCCTGGTGGAAATTCTGGTAGGGAATGCTGTAACGCGTCCTTTGTGATTGGTCCATCAGCTAAACCCCAGCTTCTTTTTCACCATTCCCTGCGATTTGTACCCTGAATTGACCAGGTAAACACCCAGCACAATCAGTACAAAGGCAACAACCGTGTACTCGTTGAGTCTTTCATTAAGAATAACATAGCCGAGCAGCACTGCCACCAGCGGGTTAACGTAGGCATATACTGATACCAGCCCCACGGGTAGCTTGGTTAAGGCATAGAGGTAGGCAATAAATGCGCCAATAGAGCCAAATACTATCAGGTAGAGGAGTGCATAGAAACTCTGCTGTGTCATGGATACAGCTCTTAAATCATCAAATACCAGGCTTAGCAGGAGCATGAACAAACCACCGGATATCATTTGCAGAGAGGCATTATAAAAAGGATCGGCACCTGCTGATCTTCTTTTGTTAATAATGCTGCCAAACGCCCAGCTGAAAGCAGCAATGCAGGTAAAGATAATGCCCAGGAAGTACTGCCTGTTCATTAGGTCGTGCAGGTTTTCCTGAAAGATCACAGCCATACCCAGCAGGCCTGTTATCAGTCCTGCAATGATCTTCCAGTTTAGTTTAGCGGCGCCTGCAGAAGACAGGTTGATCAGGACTACGAACAGCGGCATGAGGGAGCATAGCAGGGCTGCCAGGCCACTGGGGATGTACATTTCTGCCCAGCCGACCAGGCCATTGCCAAGTCCAATCATCAGAATACCGGGAACAATCTGCTGCTGAACGGTTTTCCAGCGCCATTCAAACTTTCTTCTGAACAGGAGCAGGAACAGTAGTAAAATGCTGCCCCCAACAGACTGGCGAATGCCTGAGAAAAGAAAGGGTGGAAAACCTTCCACGCCAATGCGCAGCGCCAGGTAGGTAGTGCCCCATACGATGCATATAAATATCAGCGCCAGATACGCTTTTGTGTTACTTGTTCCCATAGCGGCATGGGGCTAAATTGAATATTCTGTAAATTCTATTGTCTTACAAATTTATTGAGCTGCAGCAGCTGAAAACAGATGCAGAATTTATATTTTGGCACATAACAGTTTTGCATATGGCATCAACACTAATAGCCGAACAGGATGATTTTCTCTATTTACAGGTAGCGGAGCGGCTGCATGAGCAAATAGAAAAAGGATTGCTGAAAACAGGAGAGAAGCTGGTATCGGTGCGGGCGCTAAGCAGGGAGCAGGGCATCAGCATCAGTACAGCCTTTAAAGCTTACTCTTACCTGGAAATGAAGGGCCTGGTGGAGGCCAGGCCAAAGTCAGGTTATTATGTAAAGTTTACACCGCGGGAGTACCCACAGCTGCCGTCGGAAAAGCATCAGGATTCGCAGCTGGATCCGCAAAGGGTAAGTGCCTGTGATATGCTTAGCATGGTGTATGAAAACCTGAATGAGGAGGGCATCATACGCCTCTCGCTGGCAGCGCCGGGCCTGGAGCTGCTGCCACAGGCCAAGCTTAGTAAAACCCTGGCAGAGGCAGTACGGCAAAGCTCCCACAGCTGTATGAACTACGAGCACATCCAGGGCAATAAAAAGTTACGGACGCAAATTGCCAAATATGCCTTTAACTGGGGTGGCCGTGTGGCTGATGATGATATTGTTACAACGCAGGGCTGCATGGAGGCTTTGTTTTTTTGCCTGAAGGCAGTTACACAGCCCGGAGATACGGTAGCCATAGAAAGCCCAACCTATTTCGGTATACTGAATGTAATGCAAAGCCTGGGGCTGAAGGTGCTTGAATTACCCACAAACCCCGAAACCGGAATTGATTTGCCTTACCTGGAGCAGGCCATTGAGCAGGTACATGTAAAAGCATGCCTCTTTGTTACCAATTTTATTAATCCACTGGGCGCCTGCATGCCCGATGAAAACAAGAAGCAGCTGGTAGCCCTGCTTGCACAGTACCAGATTCCGCTGATTGAAGATGATATATACGGCGAACTCTATTTTGGCAGAACAAGGCCCCGCACCTGCAAGAGTTACGACAAAGAAGGGCTGGTGCTGCTATGTTCCTCTGTGTCAAAGTCGCTGGCACCGGGGTATCGGGTAGGCTGGTGCCTGCCAGGCAGGTTTAAAGAGCGTGTGCTCAATATTAAAATGATGCATACCGTTTCTTCTGCCACCCCAACTCAGGCTGCCATTGGGCTGTTTTTTGAGAACGGCCGCTATGATCTGCACCTGCGCAAGCTTAGAAAAGCTCTGCATACCCAGTGCCTGCGTTATATACAGGCTATTGCAGAGTATTTTCCGGCAGATACCAAAGTAAGCAGGCCCAGCGGGGGCTATGTGCTCTGGGTGGAGATGAACAAAGCAGTAAATGCCTTTGAGCTGTTTCAGCAGGCCATGCACCAGAAGATAAGCATAGCGCCAGGGCAGATCTTCAGTACCGATGCCCGCTATACTAACTTCATGCGCATCAGCTTTGGCATGCCCTATTCGTTAGAGATTGATAAAGGGATGAAGGTGCTGGGCAGCCTGGTGGCGCAGCAGTGTATTTAAAGAACTTATTTATTTCAGGAATGGCGATGCTGAACAGTTCAGCAAAGTGTGCCCGGTGAGAACTTTACAGATGGACATGTGAAGCTGAAGCCAATCATCATCAGCCTGGTCACCTCTATAAAATTACAAAAAGTGTATTTCAAAGAGCAGGATGGCTTGTAGGCCTATATAAAGTGTGAGGCAGCTTTGGGAGAGAATACGCAGCTTTATATGCTTTGGAGGATCTTTTGTTGGGCTGATCTGTATTTGTACTTGCATAAGTAGCAAAAGTGCCACCAGGGCCTCTGGTAGGCACATGTTGGAGCTGATAATCTGCTTTCTCCATTTTCTTAACAATTACATAACATCAGTTAACAAATAGATAATAGGGAAAGATTAAATAATTGTTGCCTTTTCTTTCTCTTTGCAATGAAGATAAGAAGCAAAAGTGCCTTTAAGGCTCATGAGTAAGAATATAAGGCTTAACAGGCTCATTAATCCCGATAGTAAACTTGGTGTTAACATCTATCAGGCCTTGAATAGCTATGCTGCATTATTTCCTGTTTACCTGCGTTTAAAGATTCCCGCTACAGGCCTTCGGGGGCTGGTCAACCAACAATCCTTTCTATTTTCTCTTTTGTATTCAACTGTTTTCTGCCAGAAAATGCGTGGCAGCTATTTAAATCTTATGTTTTGATATCTCTGAAATCAATGAAGACTTTAATCAAATTGGCTATGATGCGTACTTTCAGTGTTAATCTTACAAAATTCAAGGGTGCAGGCTTTTTGCTTAGTGGTGCTTTGCTTTTAGGTGCATGTGGCGGAAGTGGTAGCGAAGGCTCTGCTGCTAACGGAGATTTGACAGGTAGCATCCAGATCGACGGATCTTCTACCGTGTATCCGATTACTGAAGCCGTGGCAGAGGAATTCCGCAGAGAAGCACCAGATGTTAAGGTAACCGTAGGTGTATCTGGCTCTGGTGGCGGCATGAAGAAGTTTTCGCGTGGTGAAATAGATATTGTAAATGCCTCCCGCAGCATCAATGCAGATGAAGCAGCTGCGGCAAAGCAGAACGGCATCTCTTATGTTGAGCTACCGGTGGCTTATGATGGCCTTACAGTAGTGGTGCACCCCGATAATAACTGGGCTAATGACATTACCCTGGCAGAATTAAAGAAAATATGGGAACCAGGTGCGCAGAACACCATTACCCGCTGGAACCAGATCCGCCCCGAATGGCCAGATCAGGAGATACACCTCTATGGCCCAGGCGTTGAGTCTGGTACTTACGACTACTTTACCGAGGCTGTTGTAGGAAAGAGCCACTCCAGCCGTGGTGACTATACTGCCAGCGAAGATGACAATGTACTGGTGCAGGGCGTTTCTTCAGATCCTTACGCCCTTGGCTTTTTCGGTTATGCCTACTACGAAGAAAACCAGAATAAACTAAAGGCGATACCAGTAGATGACCAAAACGACAGCAATGGCAAGGGTGCCATACTGCCTACGCTGGAAACAGTAAAAGATGGCAGCTATGCACCACTTTCACGTCCCCTGTTCATCTATGTTAGCAATAAGGCAGCAGCACGCCCTGAGGTGGTGGAGTTTGTGAATTTCTACCTCGATAATGCGCCTGCGCTTAGCGAAGAGGTTGGTTATATTCAGCTGCCGGCCGAGCGCTACCAGGAGCAGAAGGAGAAATTCCAGCAGTTCTCAGGCAGCGTAACCCAGCAGCAGCCTGCGCAGTAGCCCATTACTCAATCAATCACTCATTCACTCAATCACTCATTTGTATTGAGAAAGTCAGAAAAGATCATCGAAGGCCTGTTGCTCCTATCAGCAATCATTACCATACTTATTACGGTAGGGATTATTTGGGTGCTGCTATCTGAGTCTATCAGCTTTTTTAGTGAAGTATCCATTTTCAGGTTCCTGACAGAAAAGGAGTGGACCCCGCTCTTTGCCGATAAGAAGTTTGGCATACTACCCCTGGTTACTGGTACGCTGCTCACCACCTTTATTGCCATAGCAGTAGCCCTGCCCATTGGTTTAACCGTTGCTGTTTACCTGAATGAGTATGCACCAGGCAAAATGCGGCAGATTGTAAAGCCTGTGCTGGAGCTATTGGCGACTATTCCAACAGTAGTATATGGCTTTTTTGCATTAACGGTGGTAACACCTTTTCTGCAAAGCTTTATACCGGGCCTGGCAGGTTTCAACGCACTCTCTGCGGGAATTGTCATGGGAATCATGATCATTCCGATGATTTCTTCCCTTAGCGAAGATGCCATTAGTGCGGTGCCCCGCTCTTTGCGGGAGGCAGCCTATGGCATGGGCTCCACCCGTTACCAGACTGCCTTTGGGGTAATGGTACCTGCCGCATCTTCGGGCATCGTGGTGTCGGTAATCCTGGCTATTTCACGTGCTGTGGGCGAAACCATGATTGTGGCCATCGCGGCAGGTCAGCAGCCCCGCCTAACGCTTAATCCGCTGGTGCCCATCGAGACTATTACTACCTATATTGTTCAGGTGAGTTTGGGTGATGTGCCGCACGGATCGCTGGAGTACAGAACGATATTTGCAGCAGGCATTACGCTGTTCGTGTTTACCTTCACGCTCAACAACATCAGCTTCTGGATCAGGAAAAAATTTCAGGAAAAGTATGACTAGTTCTGAATACAACCGCATAAAAGACAAAGCTTTCCAGGTATTCGGCATTTGCTGTACCTTCTTTGGGCTGGTGGTGCTGGCGATATTCCTGGCAGATATTCTGATGGAGGGGATTGGCCGCATTAACTGGGAGTTTATTACCAGTTTGCCTTCCCGCAGGGCTTTGCGTGCGGGTATACTCACCGCCTGGACCGGTACCCTCTGGATACTGGTGCTCACATCAGTGATTGCCATTCCTTTGGGTGTGGCAGCAGGTGTTTACCTGGAAGAGTACGCCCGCAAGGGCCGGTTATCGAATATTCTGGAAATTAATATCTCTAACCTGGCAGGGGTGCCTTCCATTATTTATGGTCTGCTGGGCCTCGAGATCTTTGTGCGGCAAATGCAGTTGGGTGCCAGCCTGCTGGCAGGTGCCTTAACGCTGTCGTTGCTCGTACTGCCAATTATTATTGTTACCACCCGGGAGGCCATTAAAGCAGTGCCCAGGAGCATCCGCGATGCATCTTTCGCGCTGGGGGCCTCCAAGTGGCAAACCATCTGGCGGCAGGTGCTGCCTGCTGCTGTTGGTGGTATCATGACGGGCGTCATTCTGGCACTGTCAAGGGCGGTGGGAGAGGCGGCACCGCTTATCGTAATTGGTGCGCTGGCCTATGTTCCTTTTGTGGCAACAGGCCCCATGGAGGAATTTACTGTACTGCCAATACAAATCTTTAACTGGGTATCCAGACCGCAGGCTGACTTTCTGATCAATGCAGCAGCTGCAATTATTATCTTATTATTTATTACATTTCTGTTAAATGGCGTAGCCGTATATTTACGATACCGGCAGCAAAGAAAAGTTAAGTGGTAATTCTTAATGAGCAAAAATTATAAATTGGTTGCCATAGAAGCGAATGCCTACTATGGTGATTTTCACGCCATCAAAAATATTAGTCTGGGGCTCGAAGAAAAGGCTGTGACTGCTTTTATCGGACCTTCAGGATGTGGCAAATCAACATTTCTGCGGATTTTCAACCGCATGAACGACTACATTGATGGCTTTCGTTTAGATGGCGAGATTCTGCTGGACCAAAGAGACATCTATAAGAAAAGTGTACGGGTTGATGAGCTTCGTAAGGAAATAGGCATGGTTTTTCAAAAGCCAAACCCTTTTCCCAAAACTATTTTCGAGAATGTGGTGTACGGGCTCCGAATTCAGGGCATCAGTAAAAAGAAGGTACTCGAAGAGGCTGCAGAAAGATCACTGAAACAGGCAGCCTTGTGGGAAGAAGTAAAAGATAAACTCCATAAGTCGGCACTGGCACTATCTGGCGGGCAACAGCAGCGGCTATGCATTGCCAGGGCGCTGGCCAACGGGCCCAGCGTACTGCTCATGGATGAGCCTGCCTCGGCGCTTGACCCCATCTCCACCGCTAAAATTGAAGAGCTGATCTGGGAGCTTAAAAAGGATTATACCATTGTTATCGTTACCCACAACATGCAGCAGGCCGGGCGTGTGAGCGATCATACCGCGTTTTTTCTTTCAGGAGAACTGATAGAGTTTACAAAAACAAAATCTTTGTTTACCAATCCTAAAGATCAGCGTACACAAAACTATATTACCGGCCGTTTCGGTTAAGCAAATGTTTATTATTGTTCTGTAATAATTATTCGAAACCTTAACGTCATTTTGAAATAGCATGCCTCATATAGATGAAGAAATAGATCGCCTGAAAAAGAAACTCATGCAGATGTGGGATGTGGTGGAGTTTCAGCTGGTGAACGGGCGCGAAGCCATGATCAATGCAGACCAGCGGCTGGCAAAAAAGATCATCAAGCAGGGAGATAAAGTAAACGACTACGATGTAAAGATAGATCGTATGTGTGAGAACTTCTTTGCCCTGTTTACACCGGTGGCTGTAGACCTGCGGGTGGTGCTGGCCATCCTTAAAATCAATGCAAACCTGGAGCGCATTGGCGATACGGCCGAAGGCATAGCCTACTTTGTGAAAGAGTTTGAAAGTCCGCTGGAACTGGAGTTGCTGCAGTCCACCAAAGTGCTGGAAATGTATGATGAAGCGCTAAGCATGTTTGCCGATTGCCGCAGGGCTTTTCTTGAAAGCGATACAGAGCTTGCAACAGAGCTGATCAAACGCGATAAGTTTCTCAATAAAATTTACCGCAAGTCAGATAGCATTGTAATTCCCTACCTGAAGCAGAATCCCGATAAGATAAAAGAAGGTGTTGCCTTGCTGTCTATCATCAAGAAAATAGAACGTGTGGGCGACCAGGTAAGCAATGTTGCCGAGGAAATCATATTCTACCGCGATGCAAAAGTGGTAAAGCATCAGCTGAAGAAAAAGAAGAAGGAATAATGGTAAGTCTGCTGCCTGCCATAAAATTAAATTTGCCTTTTAGATCTATTACAGTGTAAATGTTCTATACATTTGTGTCTAGATGAAACAACGTACAACGCCAAGCCTGCTGCAAAAAGCCTTCATGTTAGTGATGGCTGCCATGGTATTGTCGTTAGCTCTGTTTTATCCCCTGCAGGCAGAGGAAATTGCTAAAAAGTCATCACCGACTGAAACCACCATTTCCAATGTCTCCTATTCAAATGCCCCTGACCTGACGCCTGCGCCGGAACCACGACTGGTGGTACCTGTTCTCTTTTTTGCCCTGCCAAAGGTGTGGGCCCTTATCCAGGCAGCGCTTTCTCCGGATATTCAGGAGTACAGGGCTAGCTTTGAGCAGCTCTTCATCCCAAAGATCAATTTCGTTTTTGTTTCCACACTGGCCCCCTAGGCCTTCCACAACGCTTCGTTAGCAAATGGCGATGCAGACAGCTTTGTCTGCCATCAGGCTGGAAAAGTCTGCCGTACTGCTGGTACATGCTGTTTTCAGATTCTGTTTTTTTCAACAGGCTGTTACAGGTTTCCTGCAAACAGGTATAGTGCTTATCCACTTTAACATGCTTACAGCCCTGGCTGTGATCTGCCATCACCCGGGCACTTACGGCCCTCACTGCTAACACCCCCTTTTTTCTTTCTATTTACAGTTGTGGAAAAATCATTATGCGCAATAAATCATTTGTTGTCGTACTGACGGTGCTCGTCAGTGCACTCTGTATTTTCTATCTCTCCTTTACATTTGTTTCCAGAAATATTCAGAAAGCTGCCGAAAGCAATGCCCTGCAGCAGGATGGAGCCCCGGACTATCGCAAACAGCAACACTACCTGGATTCTCTCTGGAAAAAGCCGGTGTATAACTTCCTGGGCATGGCGTTTACCTATCAGGAGGTAAAAGAATATGAATTAAATCTTGGCCTTGACCTCCAGGGTGGCATGTACATGGTGCTGGAAGTTGCTCCATCTGACATCCTAACGGGTATGTCGGGCAATAGCACCGACCCACAATTTTTAGCGGCCCTGGAGGCGGCCAAGTCCAAGCAGGCAGGCAGCTCTAAAAGCTTTGTACAGCTTTTTAACGAGGCTTTCCAGGAGATAGCCCCTGATAGAAAGCTGGCTGAACTCTTCCTGTCGCCTGCCAATAAAGACAAAATTTCGCTGGAGTCTACCAACACTGCCGTGGTGCAGGTGCTGGAGGCAGAGGTAAACGATGCCATGGATCGTTCCTTTAAGATCCTGCGTACCCGGGTAGACAAGTTTGGCGTTGCCAACCCCAACCTGCAGCGCCTGCCTGGTACCGACCGTATTCAGGTAGAATTGCCCGGTGTAGATAATCCGGAGCGCGTACGCAAGCTTATGCAGGGAGTGGCTAAGCTGGAGTTCTGGAAGGTATACGAGATGTCAGAGCTATACCCAGCGCTGCAGGCTGCCAACCAATATTGGGTAAATAACCTTAATACAGGAGCACCGGCACCTGCTGCCACAGCGGCAGATGAGCTGGCAAGTCTTCTATCAGCAGCAGATACAGTTACCGCTGCCGGTACTGCAGCATATGCCGCAACTGATTCAGTAGCTGCCACAGCAAGCGAAACAGAAGCTACAGCTGCTACGGATAGCCTTGCTGTTTCGCCTCCCGATCAGCTTTCTCCGCTCTTCAGCAAGCTTAAGTCGCAGTACAGCCTGGTGTATACGCTTGAAGATACAGCAGCCATAAACCAGTTTCTGGCCATAAAAGAAATACAGGAACTGCTGCCACATGCACTTACCTTTAAGTGGGAGGTAAAACCCACCCCAGGCGAAGATGGCAGCCAGTACCTGGAGCTGTTTGCCCTTAATAAGGAGAACAATGGTAAAGCAGCCCTGAATGGCGAGGTGGTAACAGATGCACGCCAGGAATTTAGCGAGTACGGGCAGCCAGCTGTATCGATGCAGATGGATGGCTTTGGTGCCAGGCAGTGGCAAAAGTTAACATCAGAAAGCATTGGCCGCCGTGTTGCCATTGTGCTGGATGATTATGTGTATTCTGCCCCGGTGGTGCAGTCTGAAATCCCAAATGGCTACTCCAGCATATCAGGCAGCTTTACCATAGATGAGGCAAAAGACCTGGCAAATATCCTGAAAGCAGGCAAGCTGCCTGCCCCTACCACCATTGTGGAAGAAGCCGTGGTGGGTCCGTCGCTGGGCCTTGAGACCATTCAGCAGGGCTTGCTCTCCATGGCAGCCGGTCTGGGCCTGGTGGTAATCTTCATGATCTTTTATTATGGCTCCGGAGGTATTGTAGCCAATGCGGCCCTTTTTGTAAACGTATTCTTTATCCTGGGTATACTGGCGCAGTTTAGTGCAGCCCTTACGCTGCCGGGCATTGCCGGTATTGTGCTTACCATTGGTATGAGTGTGGATGCCAACGTCCTTATTTTTGAGCGCATCAAAGAAGAGCTGATGAAGGGCAAAGGCCTGGTTCAGGCTATTAAGCTTGGTTACGACAAAGCCTATAGCTCCATCCTCGACTCTAACATTACCACCTTCCTTACCGGTACTATTCTTTATATGTTTGGCTCCGGACCAGTGAAAGGTTTTGCAGTGGTACTGATGATTGGTATTGTATCCTCGCTGTTTACAGCCGTGTTTATTACACGTTTGCTGATTGAGTGGATGGCCAGGAAAGACAGCAAAGTATTGCTCTCGTTCTCTACGCCTTTTTCCAGATCCTTGTTCCGCAACCTTAACATCGATTTTATCGGCAAGCGTAAAATGGCCTATGCATTTTCTGCAGTGGTGATTGGTGCTGGCCTGGTAAGTATACTGCTGCAGGGAGGATTAAACCTTGGTGTTGACTTTAGGGGAGGCCGGTCTTATGTAGTAAAATTCAGTGAAGCTCTGCCAGCAGCACAGGTACGTGAGGCCCTGACAGATGATTTTGAGCAAACAGGTATGGAGGTTAAAACCTTTAACGGCGATCATCAGCTGAAGATCACCACCAGCTACCTGATACAGGATGAAAGCGGCAATGCCGATGAGAAAGTAGAAACAGCCCTTAAAAAAGGACTGGAGGAGTTTTCTGACAAGAATCCCGAACTGCTAAGCTCCTCAAAAGTAGGCGCTACCATGGCCGACGATATTCAGGGTACTGCCAGAACCTCCATCTTGTACTCCCTGGGCATTATATTCCTGTACATCCTGATTCGCTTTCAGAAGTGGCAATATGGTGCGGGAGCTTTGATTGCCCTTATGCACGATGTGCTGATTGTTTTCTCCGGTTTTGCGCTGGCACGCTGGTTTGGCGTACAGCTGGAAATTGACCAGGTATTTATTGCTGCTGTGCTAACCGTAGTGGGCTACAGTATTAATGATACCGTGGTGGTGTTTGACCGTATCCGGGAGTTCTTCAAAGATGAAAAAGACGAAAACCTTCCCAAGGTTCTGAATGCTTCTATCAACAGCACCCTTAGCCGAACCATCATAACCTCCTTAACAGTGTTTATTGTGGTGCTGGTGCTGTTCATATTTGGTGGCGATGCCCTGCGTGGCTTTTCTTTTGCACTGCTGATCGGGGTTGTTTTTGGTACCTATTCATCAATCTTTATTGCGGCACCCATTGTGCTTGATTTTATAAAGGGCAAAAAGCCGGGCGAAGCAGAGTTAGCACAGAAAGCCACTAAAATCAAAAAAGTAGTTACTGCCTGATATGGAGTGGCTGGAAAACATATTGCAATGGCTGAATCCGGAAACCATACTGATTAGCGGTGGTGTGTACCTCCTGCTGCTGATCGTGTTCCTGGAATCCGGCTTCTTCTTTGGCTTCTTTCTGCCTGGCGACTCCCTGCTGTTTACCACTGGTCTTTTGTGTGGTACAGGAGTGCTGCCGCAGGGGTTGGGAGAGCTCTTGCTGTTGCTGAATATAGCGGCCATTTTGGGTTACAGCTGTGGCTACCTCTTTGGGAATAGAATGGGAAAGTTTCTGCTAAACATGCCCGATAGTCTTTTTTACAAAAAGAAATACCTGGACATGACCCGCAGCTACTACGAAAGGCATGGAAAGTTTACCCTGGTGATTGGGCGCTTTCTGCCCATCATCCGCACTTTTGTGCCTATTCTGGCCGGCCTGGTTGGGGTAAACATCAGGCAGTTTCTGCTCTACAATGTACTGGGCTCGCTTGTCTGGATATGCTCTTTTGTGGTGGCAGGTTTTCTGCTGGGCAAAAGCTTTCCGCAGATTAAGGAGTACCTGGAACTGGTGGTGATAGGCATGATTGTAATATCGTCCATACCCGTTATCAGCACCTTCAGGAAAGAAAAAAAGAGAAATAAGCTCACAACCGAAACTGTAGAAGTTTGAAGGCAAAACCCATATATGCAGAAGCGGTAGAAACGCTTACAACACTGTTTGCAGTGCTGGGCATTCTGCTATGCCTGCAGGTGGGGTTGCTGAACAGAGCCCAGGATGAACATGAAGCCTTTGCTGCTGCACAGGAAATGTGCTGTGAGCATGTGGATTTCCCCCATCATGGCCATACCAAGCTGCCCGCACTGCCAGCTTACTCATGTGGCGAAGCTTATTTTCAGCAGCTAACACCTAAGTTCTTTCCTGCAGCTGCAGCAGTTTGTGATCAGCAGGGGCTTCTGCTCCTATCCAGGTGGTTAAGCAGTAATCCTTCACTGCCGGCTACTATTGCAGCGGCCCTGCCCGTTCAGCGACATATTCTGTTCAGGTGTTTACTGATATAGACTAAGCTCCTCTCTGCTTTATAAACCTTTGTTCATATCCTCTGATAGGGGATTATCAGGAACTGTACACTCTACATTAAAAATAACTTATCAAAAATAATGGCGCTGCTGCGCCTCATAAATTCAAACGTAATAACATGAAAACTCAATCTAATCTTATAGATAACCTGAAATCTGGTTTTGCTGCTATTGTAATTCCTGCCATCCTGGTAGCTTCTTATCTGATTTTCCAGTATGTGCTGGGCAACCCCGATAACTTCCAGGGCGGAGACCCAAACAACCACCCGCTGCCAGGTAACTGGCTGGGCATTGTGTATAAAGGTGGCCTTATCGTACCTATGCTGCTGGGCCTGCTCATCATGACCCTTACCTTTTCTCTTGAGCGCTTTATTACCATTAGCAGTGCCAAAGGAAAGGGGAACCTTAAAACCTTTATCCGCACCGTTAAAACAATGGTAAACAGAGGTGAGCTTTCTAATGCAATTGCGCTTTGCGATCAGCAGAAAGGCTCTGTAGCCAATGTGGTAAAAGCAGGCCTCCTGAAATACAAAGAAATGAGCCGCAACCACAGCCTGGAAGAAGATAAGAAGATACTTGCCATTCAGAAAGATATAGAGGAAACCACCCAGCTGGAAATGCCTATGCTGGAGAAAAACCTGGTAATTATTGCCACCATCGCTTCTATTGCTACGCTGATGGGTCTGCTGGGTACCGTACTGGGTATGATCAAAGCGTTTGCTGCCTTGGCTACCGCCGGTGCACCAGATGCAGTGGCCCTGGCAAACGGTATTTCAGAAGCCCTGATCAATACAGCCCTGGGTATTGGTACTTCGGCCATTGCCATTATCATGTACAACTACTTTACCAGCACCATCGATAAGCTTACCCATGGCATCGACGAGGCCGGTTATACCATTGTACAAAACTTTGCTGCGCAGAAAAACGAAACAGTAGCTGCTTAAGCAGGAGGAGGTATCCAATGTCGAGCCCAAAACGAACCAAGCCCAGCCTGGACATGACACCCATGGTGGACCTTGCCTTTCTGCTGGTAACCTTCTTTATGCTTACCACCAAGTTTGCTCCCGAAGAGCCTGTGGTGGTAGATATGCCCTCATCGGTATCGGATATTAAGTTGCCCGATACCGATATCCTGACCATATCCATTGCAAGAGAAGGTACTATCTATTTTAACATGGACGGCAAATACACCCGCGAGGCGCTCCTGGGAAAAATAGGCGAGAAGTACGGTCTGCAGTTCACCGAAGAAGAGAAACAGGCTTTCATGCTGATGTCGAGCATGGGGGTGCCGGTAGGCAACCTCAAGGAGTTTCTAAACCTGCCTGCCGAAGAACGTAAGGCAGTACAGCAGCCGGGTATTCCCTGCGACTCTGTACGTAACGAGCTGGCCGATTGGGTAGTGCTGGCGCGGGTGAGCAACCCCAAGCTTCGCATTGCCCTGAAGGGAGACCGTGAAGCCGCCTACCCGGTGGTGAAACAGGTGCTGAACACGCTGAAGGATAACAACATCAGCCGCTTCAACATGATCACCAACCTGGAAAAAGAGTCCTAAACTGATTAAACGCAACATCAATGGCTGAAATAAAAGAATCAGGTGGTGGTAAGGATAAAGGTAAAAAGGTACGCAGTAAAAAATCGTCTACGAGCATCGACATGACGCCCATGGTAGACCTGGCATTTCTGCTGCTGACCTTCTTTATGCTGGCCACAACCTTCAATAAGCCCCAAACCATGGAGCTAACCATGCCTGAAAAACCCAAAAAGGAAGATAACCAGCCGCTCGTAAATGAGAAAAAGGTGCTCAACCTGGTACTGGGCAAGGAGGATAAAGTGTACTGGTATGTAGGCATTACAGACCCGCAGATACAGGTAACCAATTTCTCGCAGGCAGGCGTTCGCAAAATTCTGCTGGAACAAAACCAGCAGATCAAAGATATGGTGGTGCTCATAAAGCCTTCTGACGGCTGTAAGTACAAGAACCTGGTAGATATCCTGGACGAAATGCAGATCTCCAATGTGGCACGTTATGCCCTTGTAGATATTACGCCAGAGGATGTAGCCCTTATCAGCAACCTTTAAATAATACAATCATGAAACCAGAATTAACATATCAGAACTGGAACGACGTAGTCTTTGAAGGGCGCAATAAGCACTATGGCGCATACCTGCTCAGGAAGATCTACGATCGGAATGTGCTTTTGTCTGCTGCTATTGCACTGTCGGTATTTATGCTGGCCTTATCCATACCGCGGCTGCTGGAGTACTTTAAGGCAGAAGAAGCAGCGGCGCCCAAGGCAGCTAAAACCATTCGCTATACAGATCTGGCACCGCCACCGCCCATCGATAAAATGGCACCACCGCCACCTAAGCTTAATGTGCCGCCCCCGGTTAAGGCGGTCATTAAATTTCTGCCTCCAAAAGTTACGGAGCAGGAGGTGCCTGAAGAGGAGGTGATGCCTACGATTGAGGAGATAAAGGCTAACGAAACAGGCGCAGAAACCATAGAAGGTGATGCCGACGTGGTATTTGAAGGACCGCCGGTAGAGGTAACTGATACAGGTGAGGGCGCGCCGGCAGAAGTTTTTACCATAGTGGAACAGATGCCGGAGTTTGAAGGAGGCGATGCAGCCCTGATGCAATGGCTGGCTAAAAACATCGAGTATCCCAGGCAGGCGCTTAGAACGGGTATACAGGGTACTGTAATGGTAAGCTTTATGATCGATGAAAAAGGCGAAATCAAAGAAGTAACGGTGGTGCGGGGAATTGGCATGGGCTGCGATGAAGAAGCAGTTCGGGTAATTTCTTCCATGCCAGGCTGGAAACCGGGTAAGCAAAACGGACAGGCAGTTCGGGTGCGCAGAATCCTGCCTATCAAGTTTCAGATCTCTAATTCATAATCCATGAAGTTTACCGCAGATCCACGCTACCAGCTGGTGATGAAGTACCTGATGGCTGTGATGGCAGTAGCTTATATGGTATTGGGTACCGCTGTGCTGCTTTCGATGGGAGGCCTGGAGCATATGCCAGCAGCACAAAAGTTTACGCTGGGCTTAATGCTGATAGCATACGGGATTTTCAGGTCATGGCGGTTTTCTGTTAGGTATCTGCTAACGAAAGGAGAAAATAACGATGAGCAATAAGAGGTATGTTGCTGTTGCACTTGTTTTTGGGATGGCCTGCTCAGGGCCATCCCGGCAACAGGAGGCTGTGCTGGATACGCCTACCTCAGGTAAAGTTACCATAGCGGTAGACGAAGCACTGCGGCCAATCGTGGAAGCCCAGATAGCTGCATTTGAGGGCATTTATACCCAGGCCGATATTGAGGCTGTATACTTGCCTGAACAGAGAGCTATAGCTTATATGCTGGCCGATAGTGCCGTGCTGGCAGTGGTTACCCGAACACTTACTGCCGAAGAAAAGGAACAGCTGCAGTCTGCTATGATCTGGCCGGCGGAGACTAGAATTGCTGAAGATGCACTGGCAGTTATTCTCAATGCTGCCAATCCGGACACCCTGCTCACCACCGAAGAGCTGGTGGGGGTACTCCAGGGAAAGCAGCAGCAGTGGAAACAGCTTGATGCAGCATCTTCCCTTGGCAACATACAAGTGGTATTTGATAATGCCCAGTCTGGTGCCGTTCGTGTGCTGAAGGATTCACTTGCAGAGATGAGTGAATTACCGACGAACTGTTTTGCAGTTAACAGCAACCCAGAGGTGGTGGCGCATGTGCAGGCCAATCCAAATGCCATTGGTATCATAGGGGTTTCGTGGGTAAGTGATACCGACGACAGCCTTAGCCAGCAATTTATCAGGGATGTGAAGATTGCAGCCCTGTATTCTTCTGCAGCTGCTGATTATATACAGCCACACCAGGCTTACCTGGCACAGAAGTTTTACCCGCTGCAGCGATCGGTCTATGTGCTTAGCCGGGAGGCTAGGGCAGGCCTGGGCAGTGGCTTCACCTCTTTTATGGCCAGTGAACGCGGGCAGCGCATTGTGCTGAAAGCAGGACTTGTTCCCGCAACCATGCCCCTTAGAATTGTACAGCTTACAGAAGAAGCTGAATATCTCACACAATAATCAAAAGCATTTTTATTCATGAATAATCAATACAAAAGTTTGCCTATTCTGCTGCTGATTCTGTTGCTTGTTGCGGGAAGCAGCGGAATGGTGCAGGGGCAAACCTACCAGGAGGGCCTGGCATTGCTGGATCGGGAGCAGGCAGGAAAAGCGCTGCAGCTTTTTAAAATACTTGCTGCAAAAACACCGGAACAGTCAGCCGCTTACTTTTACCAGGGTGTTGCCCAGATGGAGCTTTCTAATCCTGATTCTGCCGGGCTTCTATTTCAGAAAGCAGTAGCGGCAGATCCTAAATCAGGACTGGCGCAGGCAGGTTTGGGTTATTGGTATCAGCAGAGCGGCAAAGGGGCAGAGGCAGCATTAGCTTATGAAAAAGCCCTGCAACTTACCAAAAGCAAAGATGCTGAGGTGCTGCGCTGGCTGGCAGAGGCCAAGCTTCAGCAGGAAAAACCTGCGCTGGAGGAAGTACATGCCCTGCTTGATAAAGCACTTAAGCTGGAGCAGCAGCCTGCACTTTATATGCTGAAAGGAGATGCCCACCTGGCAAAAGGAGAAGGCGGCCCTGCCGTAAGCAATTATGAAAAGGCGCTGGCGCTCGACAAGAAAAATGTAAAAGCACTCACCCACATTGGCAGGCTGTACGCCAAAGCCAAAAATATGTCACTGGCAGTGCAGTACCTGCAGCAGGCCATTGCAATGGATGCAGCTTATGCACCTGCCTTTAAAGAGCTGGGTGAGGTTTATTACCAGCTGCGACAGGCAAAAGAAGCTGCCGCCAGCTATGAGCAGTACCTGGCCCTGACAGAAAAAAAGCACACAGCCCGTATGCGTTGTGGCTATTTTATGTACCTGGCTAAGGAATGGACCAAAGCAAGCCTGCTTTTTGAGGAAGTGCTGAAGCAGGAGCCTGCCAATACAATTATTCTTAAATACCAGGCTTACAGCCTGCTGGAGGCAGAACAGTTACAGTGGTCAGAGGAGGTATTTAATAAGTACTTCGGGCTGGTAGCGGCAGCAGATCAGGATGCCATGGATCATGAGAAGTTTGCCCGCCTGCTGGTAAAACAGGGAAAAGTAGCAGAAGCCATTGAGCAGTATAAGCTGGCGCTGCAAAAAGAGCCCGGACAGGTAGAAGTTGTGCAGTCCCTGGGAGATCTCCACTTTAAGCAGAAGGCATATAATTTCTCGGCAGAGGCCTATGAGCAGCTGCTTAGCCTGCGTAAGCAACCGCTGGCACAGGATTATTTTGCCCTGGGTAAAGCGTACTACTTTGATGCCAGGTATCCGCAGGCCGACTCTGCCTTCAGTAAACTGCTGGAGCTGCAGCCCGAGCTGCTGGCGGCATCGCTGTGGAAAGCACGCACACTTTCCAACCTTGATCCGGATTCTGAAAAGGGACTGGCCAAGCCTTTTTATGATAAGGTAGTTGAAAAAGCTGCTGCCGATGCTGCAAAGTATAAGAATGAGTTGAAAGAGGCTTATTCCTACCTGGCATACTACTACTATGTTAAATCGGAGCTAACAGTCTCCAAAGACTATTGGGCCAGGGTAAAAGCCATAGACCCACAAGATGCCAAAGCAACAAGTGCACTTAAAGCGCTAAATCCGTAGCCACCTTTCTATTCCATACTTAACCACAAACTATTCCTTACCCCATGAAAATAAGAATTCCCGAATCTGCAGATCCCCGTGTGGTGATTATTGGCGGAGGCTTTGGCGGGCTGAACCTGGCCAAAAAGCTTAGAGAGAAGCCGTACCAGGTAGTGCTTATCGATAAGCATAACTACCACACCTTTCAGCCACTGCTCTACCAGGTTGCTACGGGTGGGCTGGAGCCTGATTCTATTGGTATGGCGTATCGCAACATCTTTGAGAAGAGCAGGAACATATTCTTCAGGATGGCCGAAACCCATGAGATTGACCCGGCACATAAGAAAGTGCACACCTCTATTGGTACCATCAGCTACGACTTTCTGGTAATTGCCACCGGTGCCAAAACCAACTTCTTTGGTATGGAGGAGGTAGAGCAGAATGCCATGGCCATGAAGAGCCTGCCAGAGGCCCTGGACCTGCGCAGCCTGTTTCTGCAAAACCTGGAGAAAGCCGTGAACCTGGAGTATGGCAATGAGCAGGAGAGCCTGATGGATATTGTAGTGGTTGGCGGTGGCCCCACGGGTGTAGAAACCGCAGGGGCACTGGCAGAGCTTAAGCGCCATGTATTTCCGGATGAGTTTGGAGAGCTGGATTTTAAGATCATGGACATTCACCTGGTGGAGGCAGGACCACGCCTGCTGGGTACCATGTCTGAGAAAGCCTCTGAAAAAACCAAAAAGTACCTGGAGGAGCTGGGTGTGATGGTGAGTTTGAACACCGGCCTCACTTCTTATGATGGTAAGGTGGCCAGGTTCAACAATGGACTTGAGATTCCCACCATGTCGCTGATCTGGACAGCAGGCGTAAAAGGTAATCCTGTTCATGGTGTGCCACCAGAGCTGATGGTGCGGGGTAATCGCATCAAGGTTGATGAGTTTTTACGGGTACCCGGTCTTGATGATGTTTTTGCCATTGGCGATGTGGCTGCCATGCACCGCAAGGGTAAGTTTGACCCGCAGCCCATGGTTGCCCCCGCTGCCATTCAGCATGGGCAATATTTAGCCGAAACGCTACTACGCATCAGAAAGAATAAACCAATAGGCATCTTTCAGTACCAGGATAAGGGTTCCATGGCAACCATTGGGCGTAATAAAGCAGTGGTAGACCTGGGCAAGCTGCGATTCCAGGGGGTATTTGCCTGGTTTGTATGGATGTTCGTGCACCTGATGTACCTGGTGGGCTTCCGCAACAGACTGATTGTATTTGTTAACTGGGCCTGGAATTACTTAAGCTACGATAAGGGCCTTCAGCTCATCATACGTCCGTTCAAGAAAACCCCAAAAGATAAAGCGCCGCTGGCACAAGAGATCCCCGCATAATCAGCTTACATAATGATGGTATTAAAATCGAAGATTGGTGCATTTGCAATGCTGCTGCTTGTATCGCAGGCGGCATTGTTTGTGGTGATAGAGCTGCTTTGGACAGGTCTGCTGCCTAAAGAAGCCCTGATGCTAAGCCGCTGGGCAGGCGTGGCAGGTGTAAGCCTCTACTGCCTGAGGAAGGCATCGCTCACTACCTGGATTTTCGGCAGCATGGTAATAGGAGCTACCTTTGGGTATGATTTTCCGCATGTGGCCGTAGAGCTCAAAGTGCTGAGCCAGGTATTTCTGCGCCTGATCAAAACCGTTATTGCACCGCTTTTATTTGGTACGCTGGTGGTAGGGATAGCGGGCCACTCTAACCTGAAGCAGGTGGGCCGCATGGGCTGGAAATCGCTGCTGTACTTCGAGGTAGTTACCACCATTGCCCTGGTGGTGGGGCTTATTGCCATCAACATATCAAAGGCAGGGGTTGGTATCGATCTGCCTGCAGGTGAGGTGCCACTTGAGGCAAAAGCACAGGGATGGGAAGAGGTGGTCTTGCATGTTTTTCCGGAAAACATAGCCAAGTCGATTTTCGAAGGACAGATCCTCCAGATCGTTATCTTCAGCATCTTATTCGGCATAGGTCTGGCCATGATTGCTGATGATAAAAAGAAGCATACCATGCTGGCATTTGCCGAAAGCCTGTCGGAGGCTATGTTCAACTTTACCAGAATCATCATGTATTTTGCGCCTGTTGGCGTGGGAGCAGCCATTGCTTTTACTGTTGGTGAAATGGGCCTGGGCATTCTGGTAAACCTCTTTAAACTGCTGGCTACGCTGTATGTGGCATTGGCTATTTTCCTGCTGGGTGTGCTGTTGCCAATAGCGCTGGCACTTAAAATACCAATCCGTAAATTTATCAAAGCTATCTCGGAGCCTGTGTCTATAGCTTTTGCCACCACCAGCTCAGAGGCAGCTTTGCCTAAAGCCATGGAGGCTATGGAGAAGTTTGGGGTACCCCGTAAAATCGTTGCCTTTGTAATGCCTACCGGCTATAGTTTTAACCTTGATGGTACTACCTTGTATTTAGCTTTGGCCGCTGTGTTTGTTGCCCAGGCAGCAGGGGTAGACATGAGCCTGCAGGACCAGGTCCTGATGGTGCTCACCCTGATGCTGACGAGCAAAGGTGTTGCGGGTGTACCGCGGGCCTCGCTGGTAATCCTCATGGGCACGGCTGCAACTTTTAACCTTCCTATGGCGCCTATCTTCCTGATTCTGGGTATTGATGAACTCATGGATATGGCCCGTACCTCTGTAAATGTGATTGGTAATTGCCTGGCTACCTGTGTGGTGGCTAAATGGGAGGGTGAATTTGGATTAGAAACACCACAGCCTGAAGTAGAAAAAGCAGTAGAAGTAGCTGCTTAAATTTCATAGCACTTTTAACACAACAGCAATATCATGCAAATCATACTCTGGGCTGGTTTTTTAGTGTTGGTGGCAATTTTTCTTGTTATCGACCTGGGCGTTTTCAACAAAAATGCCCACCAGATTTCTGCAAAGGAAGCCCTGGGGTGGACTGGCATATGGGTATCGCTGGCCCTGCTGTTCGGGGGTTTTGTATACTACCTTTACGAAACCAACTGGATGCAGCTGCTGGCACCCGACAATGTGCTGCTGTATAATGGTAAAGAAGCCCTGCTGAAATATTATACAGGTTTTCTGATTGAGAAGTCCTTAAGCCTGGATAACATATTTGTGATGGCCATGGTATTTGCCTACTTCCGCATTCCTTTAAAATACCAGCATGAGGTGCTGTTCTGGGGGATTTTAGGTGCCATGGTATTTCGTGGCATCATGATCTTTGCCGGTACTGCACTCATCTCACAGTTCTACTGGGTGAATTACCTTTTCGGGCTCCTGCTGCTCTATTCTGCAGTTCAGATGGTACTGGCAAAACAGGAAGAGGCAGACCTGCTCAACAGCCCTGTGGTGCGGTTCATCAAAAGGTTTTACAGCATCAGCACACACCTCTCGGAGGGTAAGTTTTTTGTGATGGAGGGGGGCAAGCGTGCCGTAACAATTCTTTTTGTGGCGCTGGTAGTGATTGAGACCACCGACATTATGTTTGCGGTAGACTCCATACCGGCTATATTCGCCATTACTACAGATCCCTTCCTGGTTTTTACCTCTAACATTTTTGCCATTCTGGGGCTGCGCTCTCTTTACTTTGTACTGGCCGATTTCATGGACCGGTTCCGCTACCTGAAGTACAGCCTGATTTTCATACTGGCCTTTGTGGGAGTAAAGATCATGCTGGCCCATCATTATGCGTTCCCTACCATCTTATCTTTAGGTGTAATTATCGGAACCTTAATTGCAGGCATCGCGGCATCCTATTATGCCAACAGGAGTGGTAAAGTAGCAGCGGAGCCGTTAGGCAGTAATGACCCCGGTGTACATACAAAATTAACTGATCGAGATCCTGTAGCGGCTGCAGTAGAGAAAACAATAGTTGGTCCGGATAAAGAGCCCATTAGCGAAGGGTAATAAATAATAATGCAAAGAGCAGTGTCTGGCAGCTGCACTTTGCATTGAACATCAGAACCTCCTGCTATCTTTGTAGTTGTTGATTCGGCGTTTTACATCTAAATAGATCAATGCTAGACTACATTTTTCTGATCGGGGGCATGGCCCTCATCATTTTTAGTGCCAACTGGCTTGTAGAAGGAGCTTCGGGCATTGCCAAAAAGTTTGGCATATCAGACCTGGTGATAGGATTAACCATTGTTGCCTTTGGTACCTCTGCGCCTGAGCTTACTGTAAACATTTTTTCTGCGCTGAAAGGCTCTACAGACATTGCCATTGGCAATGTGCTGGGCAGTAACATTGCCAATATTTTCCTGATACTGGGAGTTGCAGCCCTTATATACCCGCTGAGCATACAGCGTAACACCACCTGGAAAGAGATTCCCCTAAGTCTGCTGGCAGCAGTAGTACTGGGTGTACTGGCCAACGATCAGCTGATAGACCGCAGTACTACCGGCAGCGAAGTATCGCGTATTGATGGCATAGTACTACTTTGTTTCTTCCTGATTTTCCTGGTGTATACCTTTGAAATTGCACAGAGCCAGAAGGAAGAAATTGATGAAGCCATCAAACCAACTCCCTTGTGGAAAGGTATTCTGCTGGTGATGGTAGGCTTGTTGGGCTTATATTTTGGCGGTCAGTACCTTGTAGAAGGGGCCATAAATATTGCCAGGGAATTTGGTATGAGCGAGCGCCTTATTGGTGTAACCATTATTGCCATCGGTACCTCACTGCCAGAGCTTGCTACTTCTGTGGTGGCAGCCTGGAAGAAAAAAGCAGATATCGCCATTGGTAATGTGGTAGGCTCCAACATCTTTAATATATTCTTTATTCTCGGCATAACGGCTGTTGTAAAACCCCTGCCTTTTGTGCCGGCTGCCAATTTCGATATTATGGCAGCCATCGTGGCCAGCCTGTTCCTTTTTCTTACCACCTTTACCCTGGGCAGAAAAAGTGTGGATAGGGTAGAAGGAGGAGTTTTTGTGCTGATCTACATTGGGTATATCGTGTACTCTTTGATGATGGGAAGTTCTCCAGCGTAAAGCAACCTGCTTATTGCCCAGGTCTGTATTGATGGTAAGTATATAAAAAAGCATTGTGCAGGCTTGGAAGGGCTGCACAATGCTTTTTGTTTGTCTACTGTTTTTGCCCGCTCAGTTTCAGGTGCAGATCCACTAGGGGATAGATGTGATGGTTGCCTAAACCAGGATCGGCAGCATAGGTCATGCCCCACTGGGTTCTGTCTATTTTCAATTTAGCTTCTACAGTTAATTGCTCGCCATTAACCATAATTCTGGCTGGAAAGGAGATAGCAATAGTTTTGCCAAGCATGGTAAAATCGCCGCTCACCATATAATTAGCACCCTCAACAGCACCTGCTACAGCCTTTGTAATGGGTGTAACTTTTTTGAAATCGAAGCTGGCTTCCGGGTAGCGCACCACATTGAAGAAATCAATACTTTTCAGGTGGTCGAGCAGTACAGACTTGATATGGTCTGGCAGATCGAAGTTCTTGATAGAAGCAATTGGGATAATGAAACTTCCCTGCTTTACTTTTCCATTTACAATTTCTATGTTCTGCCCGGTTACAGAAAAGGAGCCATAATGAGTTTCTGCGGGCCCGCTTCCCGTCCATTCAACTACAGAAAGATCACTATTCAGGCTGAAACTTTCTCTGGCACTGTTTTCTGATTTGTTTGCTGCCTGTTCGCCCTCTACTCCGGTTGTGGTTGTTGTTAATTCTGATTTTTCGCAGCTAGCAAAAATGATTGAACAAGCTGTCATAAGCATGATTAAAGACTTTTTCATTGTTTTTAGTTTGTTTTAAATTTTTGTTTGTTGATTAATTTTGGATGAATGCACTAGAATTCTGCTATTTTGGCTATAGAATACCGGCAACTTTAAATAGTTGTGTTAAAAGTTTGTTTTCACGAATGCATTATCAGCAAACGAGATAGCGTTTGCGGATCTTGTGGATGTGTAAAGTACAGTGTTAATGTGGTTTAGAAGGCGAGTTTAGTGATATTGTTAAATTTCAGAAACAGTATGTTTCTTTATATCACCTGGTGCCAAACTACTTTGTTTTATGATGCTAAATAACTTCATAAAATATGTGCATACTAATCCAGGTCTACCTGATTTGAATCAGGAAAAGGTCTTGTATTAGCAATACTGTTCTTGGATTTCTTTTGCCTTGCTTCAGTTATACCTGCCTAAGGCTGGTTGCTCAACAGATACAATTTTAGCCAGTGTGATGCCCTAACGCCACATCCCACTGCGCCCAGTCGTGCAGGCAGCCAAGTTGCTGAATCAGGAGCGAAATGTCTTCCTCTGTGGCGATGCTCCTGCCGGCTTCCTCCAGAATTTCCTGCAGCTGGACTGCCGCTTTCTGGTATACAAACTGCGCCATCCCTTTTGGCTTGCCATAAGAAAAATAAGCCCTGATTACTCTAAGATAATCTATCAGCACTTCAGCTGCATTTGCATCCAGCATCACCCTGTGTACACCAAGGGTAGCCACTGCTTTTGCGGGTGCAGCATTGCCATCCACAACCATAGTAAGCTTTTCTACACTTACTGTTTTGGATTTATATAAAATGGACGGCTTATTCATGCTGGTAACTATTTAAAGAATTAAGCGAAAAGCACACCGTAGCTTGTTTCCAGCTGTGTGGACATAAAGCTGATGAATTCTGCCGGTGGCGGTCCCTGTGGCGGTACTACTGCTGGCGTTTCGGTACTGGTGCTGAAAGCTTCAAAATAGTTGGCGAAGCCTCCGGGGGTGATCAGTGTAAGAAATCTGGCCGTAGGGGTTTGGAGTGCAAAATGATGTGGTACCAGCCGTGGGGCAAATACGGCATCTCCCGGCTTAGCTGTAATTATTTGATCATCAATGTGAAATTCTATCTCTCCCTCCAGCAGGTAAAAGGTTTCATCTTCTTTGGTGTGAGTGTGCCGGGGAGGTTCAATTCCTTTAGGCAGCGTCATGTCAAGTAGTGCAAAGCTGCCACCATTCTGCTCTGGCGAAATTAAAACTGAATAGAATCCGCCCATATAGCTCCTGAAGGCTGCTACTGTGTTTGCTGTTTTGTCTGTTGTTTCCATATCTTGTAAGGGTTTCGATTAATTTATAAGACAAAATTAGCAGCTTGTGGTGTGGGTTAATTGTATAAAAACGACCTGTTTATAATTTTAGCAGTTTCTTTTTTATTAGTGATTGCTCTGTAAACACAAAAGGAAAATGTTGCAAACACATTTTCCTTTCTGTAATTATAATAAGTACTATTTATAATGTGTTAGCAAGAGCGGGAGCAGGCTTTTGCTTAACAAAGCACTGGCCGTGGGTAACAAAAAGCTCATTAGAACTTTCAGTTAATAACTTGTTTGGGCTAACACCGGCCAAACCTTTAAACTCTCTTGAAAAATGTGCCTGGTCGTAATAACCAACCTGGTAGGAGAGTGCAGTGAGCGACATACCCGGCTCTGTCTCCAGTGAAGAAAAAGCACTGTTGAGCCTGATGATCTTGCTCATTTCTTTTGGCGACAGACCAATTTTAGTCCTGAACAGGCGCTCCAGCTGCCGTGTACTGATGCCCAGCTCATGCTCCAGTCCTTTTATTGAAAGATTGCCATTGGAAGCTTTCATTTGCTTGATGGTGTGATCTACATAATCAATGGCATCGTTCTGCTTCAGCAGGCGCTTTTCCAGGAATTGGTTCAGCCTCAGGATTCTTTCAGTGTCTGATAGGGACTCGTGCAACTGATCCAGCAGCTCATGAACAGCTTTGCCCCATACTGCTTCTAAGTCAAGGCTGGGTACATTCCGGAACTCCTCCATGTTTACCGGCAGGAACTTATGCATGCCGCTTGACTTAAACTGAATTTTGATAAGGCGGGTGTGGCCGGTGAATTTTAACCAGATGGGTTGCGTGAGCTGGCCAACTATAAAAGCCTGGCGGGTGAGCTGCATGGCACTGGTGGTGCCATCGAGGCTGTATTCATGCTTATCTCCCCACAGAAAGAGCATTGAGGCTTTGCCGTAAGGAATCAGCCTCCAAACCTTAGAAACATCTGTAGTATTACGCCAGTCAATATCAACCAGCATATAGTTGTCAATGTACCTGCTAAGGAGGCCACTAGGGCTGAATATCTCTGCTTTCATCCGGGCTTATGATAAACTTTGTGAATGCAAACATAGTGTGGCAGCGGAGTAAATACTTGTACAAATGCGACATGAGAAGTTTAACCTTGTATCTATAGTTTTAATACTATTTTCCATAATGCTATCATCATCAGGTAGTTATTTGTTCCTGCATTAGCTGGCAAATGCTTCAGTGCTACATAATATCTCATGATTATATGGAGTATGGCCATGATGCAAAGCAGCAGCGGCATTTAGCAGTATCTGTGTTCAGGACTAGTTTGCATGCTGTTTATAGCCACGCACTTTCAGGTGTATATCTACTTCAGGATAAATATGGCGGTTCTTTAACCCCGGATCAGCAGCATGAAGCATGCCCCACTTTGTGCGGTCAATTTTAAAGCTTGCTTCTACGGCCAGCTTGTTGGCTATAAAATCAATCTTAGCCGGAAATGATATGGGATGTGTATTTCCCAACATGGTAAAGTTGCCAGTTACCAGTGTGTTGGCACCTGCCACAGCACCTGCTGCTGTGCTGGTGAGCGGCTCTACTTTTGTGATCGTAAAGCTTGCTTCCGGGTAAAGCGCCATATTGAAGAAGTCCGCGCTTTTGAGGTGCTTTAACAACACTGGTTTAGTTATTTTCGGGAGGTCAAAATTTTTGATCGAAGCGATAGGGATAATAAAGCGGCCACCTTTTACCTGTCCGTTTACCACCTCCAGCCCCTGGCTGCTTACTGCAAATGAGCCATTGTGGGCAGTTCTTGGGCTTGCACCCCGCCATTCTACTACTGAGCTGTCTGCGTCTATGCGATAGCTGAATTGTTTATCGCTCCTGTTAAAGCCTGCCATCAACAGGCTGCCTGTGATAAGGAGCGCAATAAATGCTTTTTTCATTTTACTGATAGTGATTAACGGGATGTAACCGGCTCCCTTTGGGCACTGTTAAGAGCAGGACCTTATTTGTAAGAAAGGGAAAAAAATAAGTAAATATTGTAATATCAGAACAAATATAGCACATCTGTTTTGTTCAGTGCATCACCATATGCGGGTATATTTTCTGAAGCCAGGCAGGCTACGACAGCCCTAATGGCTACGGCAGCCCTCTGATGGCTACGGCAGCCCTATTGGCTACGGCAGCCCTATGAGGGTATCTACAATCCACTCTACCCAGCCGGGCATCAGGCTGGAGGCCATTCCGCTCGTCATGGCGCTGCTCATGTGGTTGAAAACAGATTTGGAATAATCTCTTTCTGCTTCAATATCGCCTTTGCGCAAATTTCCTAACCTGGAGGGGTTGTTGTCTTTAATTACCACGTTGTTGATTAGCCAGCTTCCTGCATTCAGCAGAAATCCCGGGTCTTTCGGGTTGTTTTTATCGATGAGCTGCATGTCCAGGTCCTGGTATAAAAAGCGCATGTTACCAACTGCTAAATGCGCATTGGCAGTAACATCAAAAGTTGCTTTATTGATGCGGCCACTCTCCATCCTGATGAACATGATCTTTTCGAATAAAGGATTGAAAGCTGTGAATTTCATGGGTTCCAGAGAACCTTTATAGGTATACAGGTCTTCCGGGTGGTTCATATGAAACTTAAACTTAACCTCAAGCCTGCTTTCGTCCATTAAACGGGTACTTCCATCAGCAGTAATAATGTCATGCTCCCGGAGCAGCAGGGAATCGTTGGTGATGTTGGTGATCAGTAATTTTGTTTCGTCAAGCGTTAGTACGCCGGGTTCTACACCTCCTGGTGCTATTTCAGAATATACGATCTTACCCTGCTCAATGCTGGCTGTATCAATATTAATTCGAAATGGAACATCCCGCAGCATTCTTTGTAGTGTGTATGGCTGCCTGTCGGGGTTTTGAGGAGTGCGGTTGTCGCGGTACATATTTATGCTGGGCGCATCAACGTATATTTTGGAGGCCAGTATTTCCTGCTGATTAAAAAAAGCATCCAGCTGAAATCCCTGCATGCTGATGCCCGGTATCTTCAGGTCTATGCGGTCTGCGGCGTATTCGAGTTTATCCTGGTACTCTTCTATTTTGAACAGTGGTTCCAGTTGTATGCTGTCTATGGTAAGCAGCTGGTCGTTCAGGTCGGTTCTTACTTCTCCGATGTGGAATTTGTACAGACTATCAGATGTCAAAAAGGAATAGTCCTTTACCAGTATGCCAATGTCATCAACCCTGAACATATCAAGCGGATCAGCGGCTTGCAAAGAAATGAGCCTAAGGTCGTCCAGTACAACAGTTACATGCTCCAGGGTCTGGCTTCTCTGTACGGTATCTTTTAGTACATTCATCCTGAAATAGCCGTCTTCTACCCGGAGACGATCTATCCTGAATGTTTCTACAATATCCGCTACCTGCTGCAGGGCCTGGTTTTGGTTGTTGTTTTCGCCGCCTTTTGCCCTGGCTATGCCTGTTGCGCGCTCTGCTTTCTCCTTTTTGCCTGTTTGTTCAGTTGTTCCGGATTCTTCTTCTTTTTCTGTTTTTTGCAGGGCTTCTCCCTTACGCTGTTCCTTTACATTTTTGTCCTGCAAAATGGCCACCTCCGGTTGTGTCAGTACCATCTCATTTATATTAAAGCGGCCGGTTTCATAGGAGCGAATCAGATCAAAACCGCTTATTCTGAACTTTCTTGCTGATACGTTAAACAGGTTACTGCTGGCTTCTTCAATATTTTCTTTCTTTAGCTGCTCATGCGCTTCTCTGTCCGGGCTTACGTTAAACAAGCGTGCAGTAAGCACCTCTTCTCTGCTGGAGTAGTGCAGGCTGTCGAGGCTAATGGTATACACACTGTCGGGCGATTGATAGGTGTAATCGCTGGCGGTTAAGACCATTTCTTCTATAGGAATTTCTTCTCCCAGATGCGCTATTTTTCCGGGGCTTAGGTTCAGCCCGGTAACGGTAGTGGAAACCTGCTCCAGTAGTTGAGTACGAATGATTTCATCCCTTTTTTCGCGGTAAGTAAAGGTGCCGTCTTCCATGCGGATGGTGTTAACGGTAAGAGGATTGAAGAAGCGGAATAACATATCTGTCGCCTGCTGCTGCTTGCTCTTTTGGGAGCTGTTTTTCACTGTGTCTCTGTCCATGGTTATTGCCAGTTCAGGCTCGCGAAGGGTAATCTGGTCAATGTCCATTCTGCCACTGTTCATTGCCTGTATAATGTCCAGTTCTGTTATCTTGAACAGACGTGCAGAGAAGTCGAAAAGGGCTTTGCCTGCACTGTTGCTTCCTTCAAGTCTGTTGTTTTGCCGGGTGTTGGTGCTTACATTAATTGATTTTGCCGTAAGTGCTGCTTCTTTGCTGGAATACCGAAACCCACCCAGTGCAAAGGTCTGCGTGCTATTTGGGGGCCAGTATTGGAAGTTATGTGCTGATAATACTATTTCATTGAGCGGCAGCCTCGGATCCTGCTCATAAACGAATAGCGAATCTATGTGCAGATCGTTTAGTTTCATCGATCCATCCTCCAGCTTCAGGCTAAGTATTATATCGCCATCTTTTATATGCTGGGTGTGAAACAGGTCCCTTGTGCTTAACTGATCAACTGTAAGCTCGGTAATGAAACCAGAAACCTGTTCATATGCATTTTGTACCACTACATCAAGCGCAGGTGCCGGCACATTTTGTTCGTATAGTATGTCTAGTGCAGGATTTGGGATTTCTATACTGCCTATGTCCATACTTTTTGTCTGATATGCCTGGAGCAGGTCTAAGTCATTGATGCGCAGGCTTGGTGCGTTAAGGTTAATAACCGCAAATATTGCTTTGCCAGTCTGTTTGAGGCTATCATTCATTTCCCAGTCTCCGTCAACAATGATAGAATCAGCGTATAAGTACTTTTCCTGGCTGGAGAGTTCAAACTTGCCTACGCTAACTGTATAGGGCGAGAGGGGATGACTGGAACGGTAATCTTCGGCAACGAACAGAAAATTCTGCAGCGGCAGGCTATCCCTGGGGTGAAACAGCGTAGCGGAATCAATTTGCAACTCCTGGAGCCTTAGGTTTAGCCTAGCGAGACTTTGAACTGTTTGAATCTCCTGGAATTTGCTACGGAACAACAGGCTGGCATCGGCTATTAAAAATTCTTCCAATCCTATCTCCACTAAATATTTGGAAGCCTGATCATAAAGCTTTTGCAGCTCAACTGAAGAGGCTTTTGGCGTAGGGATATCGGGGTTTTCCAGCACTTCCAGCTTTGTGTTTTCGAGGGTTATACGCTCCATCTGCAGTTGCTTTGTTCGATAAGCCTCAATTACATCAAGGCCTTCTATTAGCAGCCGCGGCACATATACATCATAAAGCATCCGGCTAGCCTCTTTGGCGGGCAGGGCAACATTAGCCTCATGATCTGATGTTACCCTCAAGTTGTCAAGCAGTAGTTCGCCTTCTTTTGAGGAGTAGCTGAATAGCTTAAATCCCATCGTGTACACACTATCGGGTGTGTGGTATACATAGTCTTTAAGCTCTAGCTGAATATCATCAGCTTTAAAAATCTGTGTGTGGTCAGCTTGCTTCAGTTGTTCAAGGTCTAGTTCCAGGTCAAGCACATGCAGCGAAAGCTGCGGTATGCTATGCGCCGGCTGGCCAGGATTACCCCAGGCATACTGGCGAATGCTGGCATCCGGTATGTTTAATTCACCAACTTCAACAGATTGAATGAATTTCGTTATAGAGTTCCCGCTGCCCTGTTTTTCAGGGGATTTTTCAGATGCGGTTACACTTTTATCTGTTATCACACTAACAGCAGGGCTTTTCATGTACACAGTGCCAATGCTAAGCTGCTTGCTAAAAATAGCATCCAGTACATTAATACCAGCGACTTTAAACTCCGGTGTTCGCAAATCAAGGAGCATAGGGCTGGCTTCTCCGGCCCTGCGCTGTTGGCGGTACACGGCAGAATCGGCATATAAATGCAGGTTGCTAAGTGTTACTGTGGTGGAAAGCAGGTTTATGTCAATATCTTCAAACTCGAGGCTGTACAGGCCATTCGTATTTTTAGTTACCTGCTTTTTGATGAAACGCTCTGCATATGGTTCTAATGCAGTAAGCAATAATATTGTAACGATCAGCACCAGGCCAAACAAACATGCGCAAATGATACCTATTACTTTTAGTATTTTTCGGCTAATGCCTGATTTTTCGGATGATGACATTCGAGTCGGGAAAGTTCTGATTCAAAAAAATAGGGTAGGAAATAACTGCCTTCCCTTTATGTCATACGTTGAATGGAGATATTTGGATTTAGTTAATATAGAGGGCTATGCCTTTACCCGTCTTTGTAAGCTGTTCTAAAGCATCCTTTTGTATGTGATAGTGATCAGTTAAGCAGTATGCTGCAGTATGGTGCAGGTGCCGCTCCCGGAAGCTGGTTTCTGTTCTGCATAGAGTAAAATGATAGAATATGTCTTTGCTTTTTCTTTATTTACAGCACGTTTTTCAACTTTGCTTTATTCTTCAATATTCTACTTAGTATATGATAAGAGCTTTTAAAATACCTGCCCTGATGTTTGTTGGCCTGTTTAGCCTGTTTGGCTGCAGCGGAGAGCGCGCCGGCACACAGGATGGAGTTGCTGCTGATACCACCAGCACAACCGGGGAGTATGCCCTCACAGAGGAAGAGCAGCAAAAAGCTGCGGCAACTTTTACCTCTTATTGTGCGGGTTGCCACGGTGGTAGTGCCAGCACTTTTGCCGACAGAAAATGGAAATACGGAGAACAGCCGGATGAGCTTTTTGCCTCCATCAAATATGGACATCCCGAAGTAGGAATGCCGGCTTTTGAGAAAACTTTTTCCGATCAGGAAATCAAGGGGCTGGTAGCCTATATACAGAAGGGGATGGAGCAGGTGGCTCAATACTCCTTCGGGGAAGCAGCTCAGTTGCCTGCTACCTACCAGGCAGAACAGTTTACCTACAGGCTTGATACAGTAGCTATTGATTTTGGGGAGGTGCCCTGGAGCATTGAGTTTTTACCTGATGGCGGCATGCTCATTACCGAAATTGGCGGAACCTTATACAGACGCACCCCCGATGGGCAAATGCAGAAGCTAAGCGGTACACCAAAGGTACAGGCCGAGGGGCAGGGAGGCCTTCTGGATGTGGAACTTCATCCCAACTTCAGCAGTAACAACTTGATTTATATTTCTTACTCGGCAGTAAAAGAAGAAGGCGGAAACACCCTCACCACCACTGCTGTGATGCGGGCCAGGTTGCAGGGCAACTCACTTACACAGCAAAAGGTGATTTTTGAGGCCGAGCCCTGGTCTACTACCCGCCACCACTATGGCTCGCGCCTTGCATTTGGCCCCGAAGGTAATCTCTTTGTTTCTGTTGGCGACCGTGGCAACCACGATGAGAACCCGCAGGACCTTCAGCGGCACCCGGGCAAAATTCATCGCATCAAGGACGATGGCAGCATTCCTTCAGACAATCCATTTGCAGGGCAGGGAAATGCAAAAGCCTCCATTTACTCGTACGGACACCGCAATCCGCAGGGAATGGTTCTCCATCCGCAAAGCGGCCAGCTGTGGGAGCATGAGCACGGGCCACGTGGCGGTGACGAGATCAACATTGTCAAAAAGGGTGCAAATTACGGCTGGCCTGTAATTTCTTATGGCATTAACTATGATGGAAAGCCCATCACTGATAAAACGGAGCAGCAGGGCATGGAGCAGCCGGTTCAGCAGTGGACTCCTTCCATTGCTCCCTCGGGAATGGCCTTTGTAACCGGAAACAGGTACAAGGGCTGGGAGGGTAGCCTGCTTTCAGGTTCCCTTCGCTTTCAGTATCTCAACCGCAGCACAGTTGATGGTAACAATGTTGTTGGAGAAGAGCAGTTGCTGAAAAATATTGGACGGGTGCGGGATGTGAAAATGAGCCCCGATGGCTATATATACCTGGCTGTGGAAAACCCTGCCAGAATTTACCGTATTGTGCCCGTAGAGTAGTAGGGAAGGCAATAAATAAAAAGGGCGGTACATCTGAGAGATTGTACCGCCCTTTTTATTTAAGTACTACTTAATTACTTGGTAAGTGGTGCGCCAACAGGCAAACCGCAGTCGTGGCCGGGTTGTCCGTGAGGCGGGTTGGTGCCAGGCGCTACAGTACCGGGAGCGGATGCACCCTGTGCTGGCAGTGGTGTTAAATTAGGCATGGGCAGGTTTGGTGCCGCAGGTGTATTCAGGGGGGCGCCTACTTCAATATCACAACGATGTCCCGGCTGACCGTGGGCTGGGTTTAAGGCTACCGAACTTGCAGGTGCAGTTGTAACAGGGGCTGCACCAGGGGTAGTGCCTTCCTGATTGTTGTTGCCATCTGAGCAGCTCATGAAGGAAACAAAAGAAGCCAGCAATAAAAGATTAATGGTTATTTTCATAATAGATGATGATACTGCTTTAATGTATTGCGGAATATTTACCGGAATTGTGAATAGGAGCGCTTCGCGTTCGTAACCATCTATACCGGTGTAAATAATCCCTGTTTATGATTTTTCAAATATAACTAGATTGATCGAGGATTGAACACAGGTTTTTGACGTACCGTTCCAGAATTTAGCAGGGATGTAATTTATTTGTTGTTGTTCTTTAAAACCTGGGCAGCTGCAGGCTGTCTGCAGGAGGGGGAGTAGTTTCTAGGCTGCTATTGAAGCACTGGTGATGTTGGCGGAGTAGCTTCTGTTTCAGGACAAAAGGAAAAGACGATGAACTTTATAATTTGGGTCTGTTACTTGATATAATATAAAAAAAAAGGCCGCAGTCACTTTTTGGTAGAAGAGGTGCTGCGGCTTTGCTATGTACAGTATCGGTAGCGGTGATCAGGGTCTATTGAAGAACTTTACCAGCAGATTGGTTGCGGAAGTGCCGCTCTGCTTTTCACCTTTGATGATTGAATTAAACAGCACACGATCATTCTCATTACTTTCAGTAAGAAAATCTATCTGGTCTTTCGGCAGGTTTTTATATCCCATGTGCCATGATGGAAAGGCACGTTCTTTCAGCGGGCCATAGCTTAGGAGCACCGGATTTTTGTGGCGGGAGTCTTCCTTGATCAGATCGTACAGTTTAATGATATCCTTGTCTCCTTCCAGGTATTGAATAAAGTAATTATCGGAGTGAAGGAGTACACCGGTAATGTCCTTAGAAGGATTGTTGCGCTTGCAGGATTCCAGTATTTTCTGAATTTCTGTATCTGTGCACTTTGGATTACGCTGACTTTTGTAAACAAGCTGATAGAGGAAGCTCATGATAGAGAAAGTTTTGGTTCTTGCTTTTGTGTAATTATATAAGGCAAAATTAAAACATTCGCTTCTCTGGTACAAGTACAGGTAATAAATCAACTAATTCTATAAAGAAGCAAGAAAGTGCAATATTGCCTGATAAACACACCTTAAATAAGCCTGTTATGCATTTCTGCTACATCTGTGTAATGCAGTTGTTTGATTAACTATCTATAGATATCATCAAACGTTATACACTTTATATGTATGTAATTATAGGCTCGTTATCTTTTTTTGGAGGTTAGCTGGTTTTGCTTTGCTGGTACACGCTCCTTCCGCTTGTTCTCAGTGAAAAAAGCACGGAATATGATCCGTGCTTTTCTGATTGATGATTGCAATTAAACTTGTTACTCTTTGTACAGCCTTAGGCTTTTGCTGTTTACACCGTCGCTGATGTTTATGATGTACAGGCCCTGCTGAAGTTGCATTTCATTTAGGTCTAGTTTTACTGGTTCACCGGCTTCTACCTGCATGGTTTTGTTAAACTCCTGCTCACCAGCCATATCTATAAGCTGAACTTTTACCTCTCCGCTATACTCAACACCAAAGGAGATGCTTACCCAGTCCCTGGCCGGATTTGGGTATAATGCTGCCTGTTCAAAGGCCTGCTCCTGGCTGTTTAATAAATCTACAGGTGTATCGGAAGATTGCACCACAGAGCTGCTGGCAAGATCGGTATCAAGCTTTACTTCATTAGAGAAGTCAGAGTGGTCGTTGCCGAACCTGGCCCTGATCTTAAAGTAATAAACCTGTCCCTCGCTGATGCCAACACCATAGCCGGTTTTGTTAGCGCCTGTGCTGCCTACTTCCTTATAGCTGCTGTTGTCGCCAACACTCATGAATATATCAAAACCGTCTTCATCGCTGCTGTTGTCCTCCCAGCTAAGTCCTGCACTGCTTACATAAGCATTGGCAGAAACATTCAGGTTGCTGGGTGCTTCGGGGTCTGTGGTGCTGCCGCCATCTTGCGGTTCTTCATCAGCAGGAGGAGTGGTAGGGGTGTTGTCGCTGTTGCCGGTAAAGAGCTTATTGTCGGGGATAGACTTTCTGCTGACGCCGGGACCTTTATACTCTACCTCCAGTGTTTCTTTACCCTTGTGCTCAAAGTAGGTAAGCTTAATATCGTGCAGGCCCGCCTCCAGCTGAACAGCACCTGATTCTTCTCTTGCAACATGCCTGCCATCGTTATTTAAAACCATGCTTCCGTTTATGAACAGCTGGCTGCCATCATCAGATTTAGAATAGAAGGTATAAGTTCCTTCTGTATCAATGAGTATCTTTCCTTCAAAAACAAAAGCAAAGTCGTTATCCTGGTTTCTTGGAGAAAGGCTAAAATTGCTGATGGTGCCAGTTTTAACAGGCGTAAGGCTTGAGAAATTGGGCAGGTCTTTCCAGGAGTTTCTGCTGTTGGTGGTGTAATACTTATAGTTGAGTCCATTAGCAGATGCAGGATCCTTAGCTACAGGATCGTCAGTTACAGGATCGTTTGATTCTGCTGATTCAGCTTGTGGATTTACTGTAACCAGTACTTCGTCGGAGCTGCTTCTGCCTACATTGTCTGTAGCCGTCAGCTGAAAGGTATAGGAGCCTTCAACAAGGTTGGAGAGCTTCAGGGAAAGCGTGTTGGCACCACTGATGGTTGCATCAGGTCCGTCCAGCTGAGTCCAGCTGGTAGAAACGATGTTACCATCAGCATCAGTTGCTGTACCGCTTACAGTAAGGGAGCTGGTAGGCAGAGTTATGTTTTTGTCTGTTCCTGCTGAAACTACAGGTGCCTGGTTGTCGGTACGGATTGAGCCGCTGTATTCAAAAGCGCCATTATCGAAGGTGTTGCCCTCCAGGCGGGCATTTCCATCAAAATCAAGCTTTATATGACTTAGCACTCGTCCTTTCTCAATGGCAGGGCTCGATTGCTGGAGTCGGTAGTTATCTGAGGCAGGCTCTACAAAAAGCGCTTCCTTTACTGTAGGTATAAAAGAGTTGTTGCTCTGTACGTATTGTATGTCGCTGTGAATAACATGTATGTACTGGCTCCTGGTATAGTAGTTCAGGTGTAGCGTTCCCGGCGCAACCAGCAGGTTGTTATAGAAGGTATTACCCACTGAGTTGCGGGATTGCATTTTGATACAATCTTTACCCGGAGCGATTACCGTATTGTTGTGAACATAATTGCCACTGTTGGGGATTAGCGCAGTTCTTTCATCGATGAAGATGCCTTCTCCGCCTGATCTTACCACCAGGTTGTTGTACAGGTACAGATCTCCGATGCCAAAACTACATATACCCAGACCAGTACCATCGATGATGCTGTTATTGTAATATTTACCAGTGCTGCCACCGCCAATCATAAGGCCGTTTACATGAACCGGGTTAAAGGGATCCTGCCCGTATTTGTAAATTTCATTGTTGTAAACCTCTACATCCTTGCTTGCAGAAGAAATTTGCATGCCATCGGCACCTGTGTTTTCCACGCGGTTGTTATAAACACGTAAGCCTTCAATCACGTGCGGGTATAACTTACCACAGGGCGTATATTTACCGCCATAGGCCGAGCTGCCCAGGTACATGCCTTCGCCATGGGTATCATGAATGTAGTTGTCGTGGATTGAAATGTTCCGCATGGTGAAATTGGCGCGGTGATACTCGGTGTTATTGCAATTAGGTTCAATCTTTGCCATGATACCTGCAAATCCGGCATCGGCAATTTCCACATGGTCTATTTCAAAATCGGTTTCAGATAGTCCCATGGCTGAACCCTTAGGGGCTGTTTTCAGCAGAAATCCGTACTTAAACCCGGGATCTCCGGTACCTGTTACGTGGAAGTAGCGTGATTCTTCTATGATAAATGTGCCCTCCTCTGTGGTATTTTCGAACACAACCTGGCCGCCGCAGTTCCTGAAGGTAATAGGCTGATCTTTGGTGCCCTTGAAGCCGATAAGTTTTAAGCGGCCTCTTTTACCTGCCTGTATACATACAGTGCTGCCGGGTTTTATCTCTGGGTAATTCTCTGCCAGCATATAACTATGGCTGGTGCTAATGGTGTAGTCGCAATCACAGTCCTGGGCCTGTGCAGTAAAGGAGATAAGCGTTAGGAGCACCAGGGCGATGCATGTAATGAACGTTTGAAAAATTTTAGAATAAATGTAGGTGTGCATTGTACTGATCCTTGTGAGTTGAGGATTGAATGAAACTGATAAATTTTGCTGCCGAGTCAGTTTGCGGGGATTGCGCTGAATTGCAAATAGCTGATCGACAAGCTATTGAAACTGTGTTGCAATATTAGTACCTATAGGGGCACGAAAAAATGCTTCTGGTAATTATATGGCGAGAGCGTTAGATCTGGTAAAAAATTATCTATTGTGTGGATTTGGTACCTAATGTTGTATCTAACGGTGTAAGTAATATGTAGAGGCATTCTACAACATTATTGCAATAAGACAATGATGTTGCAACATAGTACCAGACTGTAGAAAAGTGTGGATGTAATAAACGATGTAAGAAATTGCCTGGAGAAGAAGATAATTGGTAAAAACAATAATTAACATTGATTATTGATTTACGGATGAAGGTGCTTCTTGAATATGTGCAATTAATTCTGCGCCATAAACTGGTCAAAACAGCGGAAACAGCTTCAAAATAAAAAGAACTGCGGCCTGACAGGTTAGAATTTCAGGAGCAGCTTCTGCAAAAAAATAGATCAGAAACTGCTTTTTGTCAAACAAAGCCCTGACAACCATTGTGCTGATCTAATAACGAAAGCTTATAAAAAGGGTTCCAAAATTTTGAAAACACCATTTTTTCCTGGCAAATGCTTTCCTGCTATTTGCCCTACCGCTGCTATATTTTAAACTGCAGAAGCTATAAACGTACACCGGTATCAATAATAAACAGCCTGGAACCAGACTTCTGTAACTAATACCTCCAGCCGAAAAGCAGGATACGCCCGCACCATTCATTTCTGATGATCTTTGTTATAAAAATATTATATTGTAAACTATCTTATTTGGTGTTCGGATATAATGCTGTTTATGGTATACCTGTTGAAAAATTCTGCAAGACTTATCAAAGCCAGGTTTTTTGTTCATCAGTGCTGCCTCTGTGTGCTGGGCTTTTTGCTTGCCTGCACAGGCAATACCCAGCTGAGCAGCGAGATGGATACAACTGCTGCTAAACCCAGGGTGCTGGTGTTTTCAAAAACAAAAGGGTGGGTGCATACTTCTATTCCCTATGGTATTACAGCCATACAAAAGCTGGGACAGGAGCATGGTTTTGCAGTAGATACTACCAGAAACGCAGCTTACTTTCACAACGACAGTCTTAAGCAGTACAGTGCCGTTATTTTTAACGTTACAACCGGCAATGTTCTAAATGCAGCGCAGCAGGCAGCATTTGAGCGTTATATCCAGGCAGGCGGCGGTTATGTGGGTATACACTCTGCGGCAGATACGGAATACGATTGGCCCTGGTATAACAAACTGATGGGTGCTCATTTTGCAAGTCATGCCCATAACCCCAACGTGGTAAAGGCAACTGTAGATGTGCTTGATAAAAATCACCCTTCTACCAAAGGCCTGGCCGATAAGTGGGAGCGTACCGATGAATGGTACAGCTACCGTTCGTTTTATCATGGGCTGAAGGTGCTGGCAAACCTGGATGAAAATACATATGTAGGAGGCGCTAACGGCGCCGTGCACCCCATTGCCTGGTACCACGAATGGGATGGCGGCAGGGCATTTTATACCGGTGGCGGCCATACCGACGAAAGCTTCAGCGAACCTCTTTTCCTGCAGCACATTTTGGGTGGTATCCAGTATGCCATGGGCAGCGGCACGCTGGATTATTCCAAAGCCTACGCCCGCACAATGCCCGAAGAAAACCGCTTTACCAAAACAGTACTGGTAAATGACTTAAGCCACCCGATGGAGCTGGCAATTGCAAATGACGGGCGCATTTTCTATACAGAACTGCGAAGCGGTAATCTTAGCATGTATAACACGGCTACCGGAGCACAAAAACTGGTGCACCAGTTTAAGGTTAACATAAAAGGAGGCACAGGCCTGATAGGTGTAACCCTGGACCCTGACTTTGCCACCAACAGTTATATTTATGTTTACTACGCTCCACCTGCCGAAGAAGAGCCTTATCCCTTCAGGCTCTCCAGGTTTACGGTAACACCCGATAACAGCCTGGACCCGGCCTCCGAAAAGGTAATGCTGACAGTGCCTGTGCAAAAGGAGAGTGGTTCTCATTACGGGGGCTCCCTTGCCTGGGATAAGGAGGGAAACCTCTACCTCTCTACCGGCGATAGTTCTTCGCCTTTTCCCTCAAACGGATTCGCTCCACTAGATGAGCGCCCGGGGGCTGAATACTACAGCCTGGATGCCCAGCGCTCCTCTGCCAATACAAACAGCCTGAGCGGTAAAATACTGCGCATTCACCCGGAACCCGATGGCACCTACACCATTCCCAATGGAAACCTGTTCCCGCCAGGTACTGAAAAGACCAGGCCGGAGATTTACATCATGGGTACCCGAAACCCATACCGCATTGCCCTTCATCCAAAAACATCAACCCTCTACTGGGGCGAGATTGGTCCTGATGCCGGCAAAGACAGCATACAGGGGCCAAAAGGCTACGATGAATTTAACCAGGCTAAAAAGGCAGGTAACTGGGGCTGGCCATACTTTATTGCTGATAACCAGGCCTATGCCGAGTACGACTTTGCCACCAATACTGCCGGACCAAAGTTTAATGCGGATGCGCCGGTAAACAACTCACCCAACAATACAGGTTTAACACAGCTGCCACCAGCACAAAAGGCCATGATCTGGTATCCCTACGATGGCACCGAAAAGTTTCCGGAGCTGGGCCTGGGTGGCAGAAGTGCCATGGCCGGTGCGTTTTATACTTATAACAAAGCTGCGGCTTCTAAAAACAGCTTTCCTGAATATTACGATGGTGCACTGTTTGTATTCGACTGGATGCGCAATTGGGTAATGGCCATAAGATTTGATGAACAGGAGAATTTTGTGCGCAACGAGCCCTTCATGACACTCAATGGCGACTTCAGGCGACCCATCGACCTGGCCTTCAGCAAAGATGGTATTATGTATATGCTGGAGTATGGATCAGTTTATGGAAATGATAATGATGATGCACGCCTGGTTAAAATTGAATACAATACCGGCAACAGACCACCGGTTGCTAAAGCCCGTATTATTGACTCTGTAGCAGTGGCCATAGCGGAAGCAAGGGCTCGCCTAACTTCAGAAAGAGAAGTGCCACTTGTGCGCGAAGCAGCAGGTGAAGCACCCTTGCGGGTTTTATTTGGCAGCCGCGGCAGCATGGATCTCGACGACGATGATGTTGTGGCATACCAGTGGCTCTTTGATGGAAAGACTGTTGGCTCCTCAGTACGGGAGCCTGTGCATACCTATACCAAAGCGGGCGTATACAATGCCATTCTGCGTGTTATTGATCAGCATGGTGCTGTTGGTGCAGATACTTTGGTAATAAAAGTGGGAAATGCAAAGCCGCAGCTTGCTGTTGAAAGCCCCAGCAACAAATCGTTCTTTTGGGAGAATAAACCCTTTGCTTATCATATTAAAGCAACAGATAAGGAAGATGGTGCCGTTGATCCTGCTCAGGTAAAGGTGCATTTTACCTATTACCCTAACCCTGCTGCAGGTGCAAATGGTGAGCAACAGCAGGTGAGCGAAGCACACGGAGTACTGGCAAGTGCCGGCAGTGCCCTCATTGAGGGCAGCGACTGCAAAGCCTGCCATACACTGGATAAAGTTTCCGTAGGCCCTTCTTATACCGATGTTGCCAGGCGGTACAGGGGACAGGCTAGTGCCCTAAGCCAGCTGGCTAATAAGATTATTGCCGGGGGCGGCGGTAACTGGGGCACCCATGTAATGAGTGCCCACCCGCAGGTATCGGTACAGGACGCTACCGAAATGGTGGAATATATTCTGTCGCTGGCAGCGCCAAAAGAGCAGAAAAAGGCATTGCCCCTGCAGGGCAGGCTTCAGTTTAAACAGCACAAAAAGGATGAACCCAAGGGCCGATACGTATTAACGGCCAGCTATACCGATAAGGGAGGCCAGGTGGTTGGCCCGCTAACCACCACCGAAGTGGTGAATTTAAGAAGTGCCAGGGTTAAAACGATCCATGCCGATGCTTATCATGGCTTTCCCAGGTTTAAAGACAGGATGGATCCGGGAGATCATAAGTCGTTTGTGCTGTTAAAAGATGTTGACCTAAGCGGTATCAAAATGCTTACCTACACCTACTATGCACAGCGTGAAGGCGTGATAGAAGCCAGAATAGGCTCACAGGAGGGGCCGGCCATCAGCACTATGGCCATAAAACCAACCGGAGAATGGGGAAGCACAAGGCAGCAAACCGCAACAATTACGGTACCCACTACAGGCAGGCATAACATCTATTTTGTGGTACTGAAACGCGATTTGCCCAACGACAAGGTAGCCGCCATTCAGGAAATTTACTTTGAGTAATAGTCAGCACTGATCTTTACGATAGCTTTAAAACGAAAAAGGCCCCGTTACCGGGGCTTTTTTATTGTCAGAATCGAGTGTTATTGTTCTGATTTACTTTTTGATGATTTTGATTGATTTGCTGGTAATGCCATCGCTTGCCTTTAGAATGTAAATGCCTGGCAGGAGATTGGCTTCGTTCAGGTTAAGTCTGGTTGATGAAGCATCAGCAGGTTCCAGGCTTTTGCTTAACTGCTGCTGTCCGGCCATGTTGTAGAGCAATAGGCTCACTTTACCCCTGAAGCTGTTTCCCAGCTGTACTTCCAGGTAGTCTGAGGCAGGATTCGGGTAAGCAGTAAGGGCCAGTTCAAGATTATCGAACTGTTGCATTGAGTCAGTGCTATCTGCAGTAAGGGTGCTGCTCTCCTCTGTCTCTGCCATATTATTACTGGCGTTGCTGGCGGCAAGGGTGCTGTAGCTATCGGTACCCAAAGATGCTACAGAGGCTGTGGAGGTGGTAGCAGTAGTGCCGGATACCGGGTACAGTTTTGTATTAGGAATGGTTTGCTTGGCAATGCCCGGTCCGGCATATTTAACAGCAAGGGTTTCTCCGTTAATATAGTCGAAGTAGGTTACCTTGATGTTGTGCCTCCCGGCAGCCAGGTAAACAGAACCTGATTTTTCCTGTGCACCATGGGTGCCATTGTTGTTCACCACCATGTTGCCATTGATAAAGAGCTGGCTGCCATCATCAGAATAGGAATAGAAAGTGTAGGTGCCGGCAGCATCGATCTGAACCTCTCCCTCATAGACAAAGGCAAAGTAGTTTGTTTGTGTTTTAGGAGAAATACTGAAGTTGCTGACAATGCCTGTTTTTGCAGGTGTTAGCCTGGAGAAATCAGGGAGCAGTTTCCAGGGATAGCTGCTGGTGGTGGTGTAGTATTTGTAGTTTAGCCCGTTTGTGGCTGTGGTAGTGGCAGATTTTACTGTAACTACCACATCATCGTATTTTGTGGCGCCAAGATTATCGGTGGCCGTAAGGCGGAAGGTATAGGTGCCCTGCAGCAGGTTACTAAGCGAAAGTCTTAGGGTAGAAGTACCACTCAGGCTTACTGTAGAACCGCTCACTTTGCTCCAGGAAACTGATGCGATAGAGCCATCAGGGTCAGAAGCTGCACCGGTAATAGTAAGAGTGTTTGTGGGTAGGGTAATACTCTTATCAGCACTTGCACCTACTGTTGGCGGGGTATTGGCGGTTGAAGTTGCCGTACCACTAAATTCGAAAGCCCCTGCATCGTAACTATTGCCCTGTGGACGGGGGTTTCGCTCAAGGTCGTAGTTAAAGTGGCTTAGTACCTTGCCCTTGTCGATGGCAGGGCTTGTTGTGGTAAGTTCATAATTTCTGTTGGCGGCATCGGCAAAAGAGGCCTGGTTTACCGTAGGGATAAAGATGTTGTTGCTCTGAACATATTTTATATCACTGAAAACGATGTTTAGGTAATGAAAAGAACCTGTGCTTGTTGAAGTAAGTGTTGCGGGAGCCACCAGCAGGTTGTTGTAGAAGGTGTTGCCAACAGAGTTGCGTGAAAGTATGCGAATGCTGTACTTGCCACTGGATACAACTGTATTGTTGTGCACATAGTTGCCGCTGTTGGGGAGTAAAGGGCTTCGCTCATCTATGAAGATACCATCGCCGCCAGACCTCACCACCACATTGTTGTACAGGTAGAGGTTTCCGATGCCGAAGCTGCAAATGCCCATGCCTTTGCCTTCAGTGATGCTGTTATTATAGTATTTGCCGGTGCTGCCTCCACCAATCATCAAACCGTTAATCTGGCTCGACTGAAAGGGATCCTGGCCATAACGGTAAATTGTGTTGTTGTAAACCTCTACGTCTTTGGTTGCAGAAGAAACCTGCAAGCCATCTGCGCCTGTATTTTCTATTCGATTGTTGTAGATGCGCAAACCTTCAATAAGGTGTGGATATAAGGTGCCGCAGCTTGATGTTTTTCCGCCATAATTAGAGCTGCCAATGTACATGCCTTCGCCATAAGTATCGTGTATGTAGTTATCGTGGATAGATACATTGCGCATTGTAAAGTTGGCTCTGTGGTACTGGGTGTTGGTGCAGGTAGGGTCAATTTTGGAAATGATGCCGGCAAAACCTGCATCGGCAATCTCTATGTGGTCCAGCTCAAAGTCACTTTCAGAAACACCCATGGCAGATCCCTTAACAGCGGTACGGATCAGGAACCCGTACTTATGTGCGGGGTCCCCGGTGCCTGTAACCCTAAAGTAGCGGCTGCCTTCAAAGATAAAAGTGCCTTCCTGTGTGGTGTTATCGAATATTACCTTACCGCCGCAGTTTTTGAAAGTAATAGGCTGAGTTGCGGTGCCCTTAAAACCTATCAGCTTGAGCCTTCCCCGTACACCTGCTTTGATGCATACGGTGCTGCCAGGTTTTATGGCGGGCACATCTGTAGCTTTGATATATCCCTGAGAAGTGGAGATTGTATAGTCGCATCCGCAATCCTGTGCCAGTACGGTTGTAGAGAAAACAGAAAGGATGAGAAGGGCAAAGCCTGTAATAAAACGCTTCAAATGTGGGTTAGTAAAGTTCGTGTTCATACAGCAGTTTCTCCTTGCATTGATAGTAATCTTTAAGATTTCAGCTTCTGATGCAAAGCACTTAAGAAAGGGTGTGCGTTGGGTAAGTGCCTGATCAGTAGTATTTTTGCTGAACTGCTGCAATATTAGCTCCGCGCAACAACCAAAAAAATTGCGGTGACTATTGTTTAACAGGATGGTTAGTAAAAGCCTTAGATTAAAAAAAGTGTGGTGCTAAAAGCTGGTATTCAGCATGATAGTGCTAATTAGCTGTGGAAGGCTTCTACAACTTTAAATTTTTAGAGCAAGGGGCTAGCGGAATAGTACAATGCTGGGGAAAGCTGTAGAAGGGTTGGGCAATGTAAGAAATGGGCCAAAAAATAATAATAATGAGGAAAAGCAGCAGAAATATTGTTTTGCTGCTAACGGTTGATGGCTTAGTCGGGCCAGATTAGTGAAAAAATACTGCCTCCTGTAAGCGGGTGCCAGGGGTGTAGTACTGCTTTTTTTACTCCAGGGCTGTTGCCTATTTAACTATTCCGCCTACAGAAATCTTGAACGGTTAGTTACTAAGTTGTATAGGAGCGTTTAAGGGTATAACGGTAAAAAGACAGGGGTGTTACGCCCTGTCTCTTAATTGTGCCTCTATTTTTTTGATATCGATAGCGCTGCAGCTGCCACAGCCTTTAGGGCAGGCTGCACCACTTTTGGTTTTAAAATTGCTGTACAGGAGCTTACCAATGTAGCCCAGTGCGATTATAAACAGCAGCCATACTAATATATCCTGTATCATCTTATGAGAGGGTTTGGTAAACAATAAGGGCAGATACATAGGCCAGGGCAGTCATGTATGTTAGCTGTAGCAGTGGCCACTTCCAGCTGTTGGTTTCCTTCTTTACAATTGCCAGGGTGCTGGTGCACTGCATGGCAAAGGCATAGAATACCAGGAGCGAAAAGGCAACAGCAAGCGTAAACCTAGGACCTTTTGTAGCAGGATTAATTTCGGCCTGCATCCGGCTTTTGATGGTATTCTCATCATCAGCACTGCTGCCTACGCTGTAGAGGGTAGCCATGGTGCCAACAAAAACCTCACGTGCTGCAAAGGAAGAAAGCAGGGCAATGCCAATTTTCCAATCGTAGCCCAGGGGGGCTATTACAGGCTCCATAAATTTACCCATGGTACCAGCATATGAATGCTCCAGGCGTACAGAGGCAAGGTTATCATCAAGGTTTTCTTCGCCACTATGTTGGGCAATGTAAGCCTTTTCTGCATGCTCCATTTTGTCGCCCGGGCCGTAGGAGGCCAGTACCCACAGAATTATAGAAACAGCCAGGATTATTTTACCAGCCTCAAAAACAAAGGTCTTAGATTTTTCTACCGTCATCAGCAGCACATTGCCCCAGCGTGGCCAGCGGTAGGCAGGCAGCTCCATGATCAGGAAGCCACTCTTTTTTGTTTTGATGATCAGCTTCATGAGCAGTGCCGATACAATGGCCGCCACAAAACCCAGCAGGTACATGCCCATCAGGGCCAGTCCCTGCAGGTTTATAAAGCCGAGCACCCGTTCTTCAGGTACCACCAGTGCTATAAGGATGGTATACACCGGCAGGCGGGCAGAGCAGCTCATAAAGGGGGTAACAAAGATGGTGATCAGGCGGTCTTTCCAGTTATCGATACCACGTGTAGCCATAATGGCTGGTACCGCACAGGCCAGGCCGGAGATTAAGGGTACTACGCTGCGGCCATTCAGCCCTACCTTACGCATCATCTTATCCATCAGAAACACCACCCTGGCCATATAGCCGCTTTCCTCCAGCAGGGCTATGAGCACAAACAGAATGGCAATCTGCGGTACAAATATCACAATACCGCCAATACCGGGTAAAACACCTTCCACCAGCAGCCTGCTAAGCCTTCCGTCTGGCAGCTCTGCCTGTAACAGTTCTGTTACCCGGGCAAAAAGGCTGTCGATAAAATCCATAGGCACAGATGCCCAGGCAAAAATGGCCTGAAACACCAGTGTAAGCATGCCAAAGAAGATCAGGTACCCCCAAACCCTGTGGGTTACCCATTTATCTATTTTTGCAGAGGCGTAACTGTTGCCATCATCATCGGGCTGTATAATAGCTTCCTGCAGCACCTGCTGAATCCTGGCATATCTTGCTTTGGTCTCTTCTATTTGCAGGGATTCAGGGTCTATTTTGCCATGTTCCCTGATGGCAGCCAGCTGGTCTTTCTCTATTGTAGACAAAAAGCGGAGCCCTTCGGTATGTTGCAGCAGCTGGTAAGCTTCGTAGTAGGTTTTGCGCTCAAAACACTGCCTGGCTTCTGCTATTGCCTCTGGTGCCAGTGGTAGAACATTGTAAAAAGGAGATGCATTGGCGGTGATTTCCTGCCTGAGCACCTTCTTTAGCCCCGCAAGTCCCTGTCCGTTGCGGGCATTCATACAGACAATAGGAATGCCGCCCAGGGAATTGCTTAGTTTTTCAGTATCTACCTCAATACCTCTTTTGCTGGCCATATCGGCCATGTTGAGTACCAGTACCAGCGGCAGGTTCATATCCATGAGCTGGGTTACCAGCAACATGCTTCTTTCCAGGTTGCTCATGTCAGCAACTGCCACCACCAGATCCGGGTAGTCCTCAGTCTGCTTATTCAGCAATACATCAAGTACCACCTGCTCGTCGGTAGAGCGTGGGTAAATACTGTAAGTGCCCGGCAGGTCTATTACTTCTGCAGATCTGCTTTCTCCTAAAGCACACTTACCGCTTTTACGTTCTACCGTTACCCCCGGGTAGTTGCCTACTTTCTGGTTCAGGCCTGTAAGCAGGTTAAACAAGGTAGTTTTACCTGAATTAGGGTTCCCTACCAGTGCCAGGGTAACAGAAGGTTTGCCAATCTTAGGCGGGGGTGCTATTACTGTTTGTGTGCTCATGCCACCTCAATTAGTTGTGCCTCATCTACTCTTAGAGACAGGCTATAGCCGGATATTTGCACTGAGATAGGACATCCCAGCGGAGCTTTAAAGTTGTATAGTACGGTTTTGCCCGGCAGGAGCCCCATTTCCATCAATTTTATGGTTAAGTCAGATGACTTTATATTGATGATGGTGGCCCTCTCGCCAGGCTTTAACTGGTCTAAGGTTGTCATACACCTCTTAACTAATACATCACTGTTTTCATTCAATGCAAGTTAGTTATTATTTAGAGAGATTCTAAATTAATAAGCCTTATATAGAAATGCTTTTAGCTGCCTGGCCCATAACTTTTTGCTGAAGCTCCTGTTGATATATTTCAACCTATGTTCTACGCAAGAGAACAGCCTATCTATTTTATCAGAAAGAAAACATGGAATCATTAAGGGGAAAGAATGCACTTGTAACCGGTGCGGGAAAAGGTATTGGCCGTGCTGTAGCGGTAGCCCTTGCCCGTGAAGGGGTGAATGTAGGCCTGCTGGCAAGAACAGGGAGCCAGCTGGAGGAAGTTGCTGCCGATGTGGAGGCCCAGGGAGTGAAAGCTGCTGTGGTAACTGCCGATGTGGCCGATATAACAGCAGTAAACAGCGCCGTGGAGCAGGTAATAAGGGAGCTCGGTAGCGTAGATATTCTCATCAACAATGCAGGAACCGCCAGCTTTGGAAAATTTCTGGAGCTGGAACCCGAAGAGTGGGAGCGGAACGTAAAGGTGAATCTCTTTGGCGTATACTATATGACAAGGGCGGTGCTGCCGGGCATGATCGAGCGTAAGCAGGGCGATATCATCAACATATCATCTACTGCAGGCCAGCGTGGTGCAGCCGTAACCAGTGCATACAGTGCCTCTAAATTCGGGCTTATGGGATTAACCGAATCCTTGATGCAGGAGGTGCGGAAGCATAACATTCGGGTTAGTGCTTTAACCCCCAGCACAGTTGTAACAGACTTAGCCTACAGCCAGAACCTGATTGCCGGAGACCCTGAAAAGGTAATGCACCCCGAAGATCTGGCAGAGCTGATTATTGCCCAGCTGAAACTGAATCGACGTGTTTTTATCAAAGAAGCGGGAATGTGGTCAACCAACCCATAAACAGCCGTAGCCAGGCTGTACCCGTGCAACCACTTGAACTGACTGCTTCAGGATTAATAAATGTTTAACTCTTTTTTCAACAGCCATCAAAGTATGATAGGAGATATTTGGTACAAAAATGCAATTATCTATAGTCTGGATCTGGAGACTTTCATGGATCTTAATGCCGATGGTGTTGGCGATTTCGAAGGACTGACTCGCCGACTGGATTACCTTCATGCCATGGGGGTGGATACCGTATGGCTGGCGCCCTTTCAGCCAACGCCTAACCGCGACAACGGCTACGATATAAAAGACTATTACGGCGTAGACCCGCGCCATGGCTCCAGTGGTAATTTTGTGGAATTTATGCACCAGGCCAATAAAAGGGGGATCAAAGTTATTATAGATCTGGTGGTAAACCATACTTCTGATGAGCATTTGTGGTTTCAGGATGCCCGCAGCAGCGAAGATGCCAAACATCGCGACTGGTATGTATGGTCTAAGAAGAAGCCCGATGACTGGGATGAGGGCATGGTTTTTCCCGGGGTTCAGGACAGTACCTGGACCTACGACAAAAAAGCCAAAGCCTATTATTATCATCGTTTTTATGAGTTTCAGCCAGACCTGAATATCGATAATGCGGAGGTACGGGAAGAAATAACCCGGATCATAGGTTACTGGCTGGAGCTTGGGGTTGCAGGTTTTCGGGTAGATGCTGTTCCTTTTTTACTGGAAACCCAGAACCCTGGTGATCCCACCAAAGAAATAAGGTTTGAATACCTGCGTGAGATACGCAGATTTTTACAGTGGCGCAGGGGCGATGCCATATTACTTGGCGAAGCAAATGTTGCGCCTGCAGAAACCAAGGATTACTTTGGAAATGAAGGAAATGGCATTCACATGATGTTTAACTTCTATGTAAACCAGTACCTGTTTTACGCGCTTGCCACAACTGATACCAAACCGCTGATCAAAGCCCTTGAAGATACCCGTATAAATATACCCACAAATCAGTGGGCTCATTTTTTGCGTAATCACGATGAGCTTGATCTGGGGCGGCTTACTGAAGAAGAGCGACAAAAAGTATTTGCACGTTTTGCTCCGGAGAAACATATGCAGCTCTACGATAGGGGCATTCGCAGGCGACTTGCAACCATGCTGGGAAACCGACAGCAGATAGAATTGGCTTACAGCCTGATCTTTTCACTGCCCGGTGCCCCGGTAATACGCTATGGCGACGAGTTGAATATGGGTGATGACCTGGAACTGGAGGAGCGGAATGCAGTACGCACGCCTATGCAGTGGTCAAATGGTCCGCAGGCAGGTTTCTCCAAAGCAGACAAGCTAATACATCCGGTTATTGACAAAGGACCTTACGGTTACCAGCATGTAAATGTAGAAAATCAGCGCCGTACGCCAGATTCAATGCTTAACTGGATGACAACCCTCATCAGGCTACGGCAGGAATGTACGGAAATAGGCTGGGGCGATTGGGATATTATGGATACTGGCGTTGAACAAGTGTTATGTATGCACTACAACTGGAAGGGCAGTTCCTTAATTATTCTACATAATTTTGACGAAAAGGCTCATGAAGTAAGCCTGAAGCTGGAGCGTGATGAAGAAACAAAGCTTGTTGACCTGATGGTGAATTATGAAAGTAAAGCAGAAGGCAAGGGTATACATAAAATAACCCTGGATGCTTACGGTTACCGTTGGTTCAGGGCTGGAGATCTGAGCCACTTGTTACACAAAGAATAACCAGCTGTAACTTTAGCTGCTGCAGCTGTAGTACTTACCCGGTATCAATATGCGCCTTCCAAACAAAGAGCTCCGAATTTTACTCCGGAGCTCTTTGTTTTTAAATGATCAAATTTGAGCAGCCTTAGGCTTTGCTCTTCTCTTTGTCTTTGGGCTCCATTTGCTTATGCATGGCTTTTGCCGCCAGGTCGTCAGATATAAGCTTGGTACCGGCAACCATGGCTTTGTTCTTAAAGCCGGAAATGATTTTCTCATCTCCTGACATCAGGGCATCGTAACCATCCTTAGCCACTTTTGCCGGATCGGCCAGGCTGCCATCCTGTACCATCTTGGAGTTTTCCATATTGGCTTTTCTGAAAAAGTCGGTGTCGGTAGCACCAGGCATCAGGTAGGTAATCGTAACATTTGTCTCTTTATTTTCTTCCTGAATAGCCTCTGCAAAGGAGGTAATAAAAGCCTTTGTGCCATGATATATTGCCTGCAGCGGACCAGGTACTTCTCCTGCAATTGAAGAGACGAGCAGGATCTTCCCTTCATCTTCCACAACCATCTCCTGCAGGTATTTTTTTGTGAGGGTTATGTAGGCACCAATGTTCAGCTGAATGATGTCCAGTTCCCGGTTGATATCAGTGTCTACAAACTCACCATACTGGCCCTGGCCGGCATTGTTTACCAGCACATTTACCTTTAAGCCTTTGGCTTTTACCTCATCATAGATCTGAAAAGGTGCTTCGCGTTTAAAGAGGTCTTTGGCAATGCTTACCACCTCAATATCATACAGCTGTTTCAGCTCCGAGGCTGCTTTGTCAAGCTCCTGCTGCTCGGGTGCTACAATAATCAGGTTATACTGGTCTTTAGCGAATAATTTTGCCAGCTCATAACCAATCCCTTGTGTTGCACCTGTTATCAGGGCATATTTATTACTATTTGACATGGTTTCTAATTTTAAGTTGTATAAGCAATAGTGATTTAGATCATGTTTAAGAATTTTATTAGGCAGCAGGGGATAAACGATTAATAATTAACTGGCAGTTCTGCCATAGGACCCAAGCTTCAGAACTTTCTATGGTTTTCTCGTGATCTTTGTCCAATCTA